>MDSZ01083303.1_pt1 | contig 19900 bp, 15 predicted proteins | sample 811201 | NCBI WGS metagenome assembly MDSZ01 (sample SAMN05326647, study PRJNA326480) | marine metagenome | isolation source: seawater | place: Indian Ocean: North | collected 2010 | reverse complement strand
ATTCTTCCGGTGCTGTTCATTGCGTCAAGTAATTCAGCATATTCAATTGTTATCTTGTAGGCTGCCTTATTTAATGCGCCCATATTTTCTAAAACTTCGGGCGGCATAGTGTCACTATCTACTGCTGGCCTGACAGACAAGTTTTTTATATATTTTGGCGGTAAGACTTTCGCAAAGGCACTCACTACTGCGCCGTCTACGTAAACTTGTGTGACCATAACTCTTATTGGAACTTTATAAATATTAGGTGGTAACAAATCTGTCTTTTTATACGATAGGGTGATTTTTCGTCTTTCATCACCGGCGCCGGTGATGGTCATGCCCGGTTTTTTATGAACATATTTACATATATCACGATAGTTAGTTAGGTGATGTGCCCCGGCCCAGGCCCCCTGTAGGGCGTTTGGATCAACGCGGCCGCCCTCTTTTCTAGAAGTCCATATCGGTTGGCAACTTGTTAACACCCTAAGTCCAGCTGGTAAGTTTGGATCTTGTCGATTATAATCTTCCCCTTCTCTGTCGGTAATGGATGTGACTCCAGCGCTTACTTCTGGATAAACCGAATAGTGGCTAATCGGATAGGCACCTGGTACGGAAAGCCCCCATGGGACGTTTGGTGCAAAACATGATAAGTATATGCTTCTGTAGTCATTAGTGGGTACCCCTAAACCAATATTTTGCCAAGGAAGATCAGCTCTTGTGGGGGTTCGAACCAACAACTTACTAGTAAGTCTCATATTTGTATGCTTGTCAATACCCATAGGTCTGGCAATAAGAGGATGATTTGGGATCCGGAGGCGTCGATTAAAAACTTGCGCTTGCTCATATGTCGACCATGTGTTGGTTGCATAATCACCGCCAAAGAGGCCGCCGTAATCGGCGTCACCGGAGGCTATAGCATGAATATCGTCGTCGCCCGGGCCGCCGATGGGGTCCTTTGCCCAAAAGGTTCTACCATATGCATATTGGGGTGATTCCCTATAGAGACGAGCTGCCTCATCACCAAACCAAGTCTTAATGGTAGAGGTTAGTCTCGCCCATGCCATTTTAAATTCGCCTGATGGCTCAAAATTAAGAACTGCAGGATCAAAAGTCTCTCCTATTGTGTTAGAGCCGTACAAGCCTGCTAAAATTGCAGAATCTCCGGAGAACTCATAGATGGTCTCAACCCAATGCTCCTCTCTAGGTTTCACATATACAGGGTATGCCGCGTTATAATGATTGCCTCTAGCTGGGCGTTCGTTGTAACTAAAAGTACGATTTTTGGCGTCTTCGTATTCTTCTTCAGTGTTAAATGTTCCAATTGGATTTGTATAGATAATGACCTCTGAGTCTTCATCCTCGGTTTTTCTTGTAGTAATCTGATCTACTTCATTTGGGTTTGTCGTTGCGGTGGGGTTCGTCGATGAGTCAAGTGTAACCCTTGCTCTATTTTCTTTTATTGATCTATCTGCTCGAATCATCCCCTTTTGGTGAAAACCTTTTTCATCGCCGCCTCTATTTTTAGTTGCCATGAAGTAATCTTCAGTATGTATAAAATCTCCCTTTAAATCAAAATTATAATCTTTTTGTATCGCTTCACCGAGCGCTTTACGGGTCGATTCGTCGACGATGGGATCAGTGCCATGAATAATTGTCTCTATTTTTTTCTCAAGCTTATCATCCACCTGATCACTAAAAGCTATATCTCTGGGTATGTCTGAAGAATATATCGACTCCTCTAAGTTATAGGCTGGATTGTCTAATATGCTTCTTCTTTCATCCTCTTTGGCCTTGTTGAGCAGGTCGCGGATGACATAATAGTTTTCTGCGCTGCCGCCCACTATACGATATCTAGTAGTGCTCGTGGCTGACTCGATAGCATTATTAAACTGAGCATAGTGTATTGTAGCTTGTTCAGATGGTGTTGAGTTACCTATATATTTATTTATTGTTTCGGATAAGGGACTGTATAGGTTCGTGTGATAATCTTCAAGATTTCCAAAGTCGCAGAAATCTTGAAGATTATGACTAACAAAATCACTGCTAAATTTAATAATTCTTCTTGTGTGTTTTACAAATTTTCCGGGCGCTCTTAGTACAGATGGGTGCTGACCATCTAAATCTTTAACACTAGTTTGATACGCGAGGTTGCCGATTTGAGGCTCGCCTGGCTCATTATAAGACATCAAACCCTCTAGGTGGTGCTCTAGCTTCTTTAAATTCTTATCTGATACCTTAAAGTCTAATGCTTCTTTAAAATCTTCTATGTGGAACAGTTCTGTTGCGTGCTTGTACTTGTTTGATGGGATTCTTCCATCTTCATCCAGAATAACAACATCTTCCAAGGAAGCGCCTCTGGCAGCTGCCGGGAGGGACGGTCGGGAAGAGAAGCCATACTCATCCGGGTTAACCTTGAACAAACTAGTCCTGTCTCTTGCGTCCATAATATTCATTCTTTTTGGAGTACGAAAAGCTTCAGAGGATACAGACGTGGTAATTTTCCTGTAGTGTTTCCAGTTGGCGTTTGCATCGTCTGCTAGACGTGCGTCTGCTCTTAAAATCTCATTCGTCAACACACTTCCTGGTATAACCAGAGATTCAACAGAGGCTAAGGGTCCGGTGACCTTTACCAGGTGCTCTATATGAAAAAATGGATCATTACCTTGGGGCAACTGTTGGAACTCTTTCTTCATGGTCTCTACAGAGTTCATATCCAAGCCCAGACCTATTGTGGAGTTAGAATAGCTTTGTTTTGTAATTATATTTTTTCTGTCTAACAAAGGATGAGACCAATATATTTTATCACTCGCAAGGGTCGAATTTTCTTGTCTTGATCGTGCGCTATCGTAGTCTACCACACTCTCGTTTATATTCGCCTCCATATCTATGTTAAAGTTTGAAACTGAAATATTTCCGCCGCGGATTGATATATTTCTACTTATATGAGTTTGAGGTATGAAAATTTCACTATACCAGTTTCTATAATCTGTCTCATCAGAAGGCTTGTTCTCGTAGATCTTCTTAGAAAGGTCAAGCATTTTCATACTCTGGTTTCTTACTATTTTTTTAAGTGCCATTTCTGGGTTTTCAATTCCCGTAACTGCTACGGATCTTTGTTCCCAATTTTGACGCATAGGCTCTTTTCTATTTAACTCACTCTTTATGTATTCATATACAAACCCATGCATGACTGGTTCGTCGAATACTCCTTCAAAATCCCAAACCGAATAAGCCAAGGCCCCCTTTAAAAGCAGCTCCACCAAACAGATTCTTATAAAACCTATAAAACACACATTTTGAAGAGCTTTTTCGATTGGGCCAGGCTTGTTATAATCTATGTTTTGTGGCGCGTTTTCGGGCTTTGCCAGTTCGATACTGAGTTGTTTTCCTATTTCGTCGGTTATTACTTTTTCGAAAGACAGTATTGACAACTGCGAAACATTAAATCTATTCTTATAACATCCGGATGATGCATCAAAATTTGTTTCTCCGCTTACTCTTTTTTCTAAACCAGGGTAGTACCTATCTAAATCATATATTTTAGAATTCCTTAAGCCAAAAAATATTTGCTCAAAAATACCTTCCATCGAATTTGAATATAATTTACCTGAGAATGCCTTTTTAAAGTAAGACTGGTTTGCAGCTTTAGATGGGTCTAGAAGCGAAGAGTACGTTGCCGTGTGGCCAGTTGGGTTGGGAAAATAGTCCCCAAAGAGACCCTGCAAGCTGCTCATGACTTTTCGAGCAAACAGTTCCCTTCTAGTGTAAAGTCCCGGGGGTAGATCCCTGATAGCCTCTTTATAAATAGAGTCTGCGTCTGCGTCTGACGGCTCCCTAGGGTCTGGGCCTGGGATAGTGTCACAATACTCTAAAACCAGAGGGTTGTCGCTTGTTCTTCTAAACATGTTATCGTTATATATTTCTACGGAGTAAGGGTCGGCCGCGGCGGTAAAAACACTAGGAAACTCTCTATATTTTATCGTCGTTCTGAGGCCTCCAGAATTCATATCCAATAACAGGCTGCCGTCCTCATTTTCCTTTGAAGTTGCCCTGATGATATCTTTTCGGCCTCTGTTTCTATCCTTGATCCCCTCAAGCATAGTCTCGTTGGCAGCACTAAATAAATCACGAATCCCGCCCAAATACTCCTCTCCTTGGGTTGGTTTTGCGACCATGTTTAGGAATTGTACTAGATCAGATTGCATTCTTTTTATTCTGTTTTCTATCGCAGTTAGAAGAACTTGCTTGGCGAGGCCTGTGAGAAACTGCTTGTCTGGATCATCTATTGCCAATTCTGCATCTAATTTTTCTGCTTTTCTTTCAACTAAGTAATTTCTTTGAAATGAAAAGTTATTCAAATTACTCAAAGTGTATCCGCGGACTTCGATAACGCTCGGGGCCTCTCTATCTAGAGAATCCATGCGGCCGTTGGCAATGGTTAGGTTAAACCTTTGTTTGTTATTCTCGCTTGCCTCTAGCGATACCTCTCCGGTTATTTTCGGGCGGCCGTCATCGCCCACTTCAAAATATTCATATTCAGAGTAGCCAATTGGCTTCAAGCACGGATCATCTTTTTTGGCATCCATTTGTGATGCAACTTGGCTATCAGCCAGTGCTATCCACGGATTATTATCATCATAGTAATGCAGATGGAGATGCTCTCTAGGATTATAAGTTGGCATCCTGTTGGACCCGGGGACTTTGCCTAGCTTATAAGAGCGAGCGATGCGAGAACCGTTCTCTTCTCCCACTTCATATATCATGTGCAGCAAATTTAGTTGTTTTATCAGGTTCTGCTCTTCGTTTGCTTGTTGTCCAAGATCTTCAATGAATAATGAATAATTTTTAAAATTCTCTAATATAGTCCTCAACCCCAGTGTTGCAACCTCGTCATAATCTTCATCTTTTGATGTGAGAATTCTAGAATTATTAACAAACAAAGAAGGTCCGAAATTTGACAAAGAACTCAAATATCCCATCTTTGCTGTTTCAAAAACAGATTTTAAAGACTGCACTGTTTGTTGTTTTAGGTTTCCGGGGATGTCGTTAACTATTGCATTGGGGTCTCCGAATTTTATAACGTCAGGCAACAAACCGGCGAGGCCCTGCTCCCCAAAGGCTTGAAACTTCTCTGCCTCATCCTTTAGGTTCCCCTCTAAAAGTTCTTGCGCTTTTTTTATGTCATCTTCACTAGCGTCGCCTGCTAGCATTCTTTTCCGCAACTGATCTATGTACGATGTGGTCTCCTCGCAATCAGTGGTTGCAATGATCCAGTTTGCTGCTTCCAAGTCATCACAAAATTCATCTGGTATAAAAATCCCTATTCCATTAAAAAATTTAAGAATATTGTGTTCGCTGCTTAGATCCTCAAGACCTCTTGCATTCGCAAGCTTCAGTAGCATCGTCATTGTTGCTGCGTCGACTGCCTCACCTCTTAGTAAGTTGCAGATCTCTTCTCCTGTTAAAAACGCCAGAGCGTCATCTACAAAGCTCTTGGCACCATCATTACTTTCAGGCGAGATTCCTATATCCGATAACGCGTCGACGAGGGCCCTTTGAACTATTGGAGAAGTGCTGGCAAACTCTCCATATAGTTGGTCTCTAAGCTGCTCTTCGCAGAAAGGAAAGTTTAAGAGATCTATTATGTACCTTAAGAATGTACACAAAAGCCTAACCAGGATTTCAATAAATTTCTTGATCATTGTTTCAATGAGGCCTCGGTACCAACCAAAAATGTCTAATCGGTCAATGGGAGGTAAAGTTAAATCAGGAATGTTTATGTTTATTGCCGGCAATTTTAAACATTTAAAGAGATTACATAACAAGGCTGATATGCTTAATTTCTTTCCAAATTCTCGATATAACATTTTCAAGTTACATTCTTTTCCCAACAAAGCAAGAAACTGATCTTGGTTAAATTTTGAGTCAAACATGCTTTCTAGATTTGACTTAGAAGTATTATACCATGCGTTAAATGGGCCCTCTATTTCTTCTTCGTACCAAAGCTTAATTGGATCGTAATCAGAATCATCTGCTTTCAGACCTGGTGTGAACTTTCTCAAATATCCAACGCTCTTTTTTCCAATACCGACGTCTTCACAGGCGCCGAAGAAAGAATCAAATGGATTCAACAACTCTGACACCATATTCAACGCTGAGGGTTTTCCTCCGGTCATGTCATATATCTGTGCCAAGTATGCAACAGTGATTGGATCACTTAACGATGGAAATTCTTTTATTTTGGCAGGGTCTGTTACATGTGCATTTCCTGCTGTTATTTTTGTAATTTTTAAACCGCCGGGGGTGCCTTTAAAAGTAAACTTAATATTACTACCAAGGCCGGAGAATCTAGATAAAGAGCTGACCCCTGCTGTGTCAGTTGGGGCTGCTCCGGCTCCAATCTTAGCCATTTCCTTTTGCAAGCTGTCTCCAACACCATCATTAAAATCAAACTGCGGCGATAAAGGTTTCTTGTACTTCACAATACATGTTTTTAACTCTATTGGCAAATCAGTCAATAACAAAGCTTGTCTGGCACCATTATAGTCAGAAGGCGTAAACTTAAACTTCTCAATTAATGCATTATCGTATGCTTTTTTTAAATTTTCCGATGCAAACTTTGTTAATTGTTTTAAATTTGAGTAAGATATGGTTAAATCATCTGTGTTTGATAGGTCAGGGTTTGAAACAAATTTATCTAAAGTGTTTTGATAAAGGTTCCCTAAGGCGCTTTGGGCAGCCTCTGACAAATTGTCCGATGATTGTATAAATTTTATTGGATTGATATCCAGCTTTCCAAAAACCCCAAGGTCCGGTTTTATTTGAACTGGGTCTGTTTCAGTTTCTGATGTGGCACTAACGCTTTCGAACGTCGTCTCTCTGACTGCTCTTGCTATTTCTCTTTTTTGCTTTTCTGCTATAGCCCTATATTCTTCGTACCTTCTTCTATTGTCCTCTGGGGTCGATCCTGTTAGCATATTAACATTACATTCAGCACCAAGCGTGTATGCTTGACGTTCTGATTCGGCCATCCTGCGAAGATCATCTGATGTTAGCTGCTCTTGAAATCCGTCTTTTATATAATCTAATTTTGCTTTATTGATAAAAAACTTGGCTTTATATGTGTCACCAGGGCGAAAAGAGGGAGTCCTAAACTCTACAAATTTTATTAAAGGTTCTATTAAATCTTTTTTGTACAAATTGCCGGTTTTGTTTCTTTCAAACTCATCATAAAACTGAATTGATGATTTTTTAACATCAGAAATTTTTTGGTAATGTCGCGTTGTTAGTACCCATATTTCCTCATTTGGTATATCCCCTGCGAACGCGGGCAACAATTTGGATGCATCATGCTTTGATTTTTTAGGTCCGGCAGCAAAAAATGGAGCCTCTTCGCCAATAAAAATGTTTTGATACTCTTTGTCTCTAGTGTTTAGATAAAATACTTGCGGCTTTCCGTAGCTACTTAAGACTTCAGATAATGCTGCATCCTCTAATTGTCTTATTTTTTCTGAGTTTTCAAAAAACTTTCTGTTTTCTTCTCTGGTTTGACCTGCTGGTGGAAGAGGTGGCAACTTTTCTAAGGTATACTCAGTGTCATAAAAATAGCCAATAACCTGTTCGTCCACCTGAAATGGATCTGGGTTTGTGGCCGGATCCGGCTCATGCATCCTTTTTAAAGAGGTGGCATAATCCTTGTTTGAGACGGCTGATATATTATCAGGTCTAGGGTATGTTTCACTTATAAAATTTACTGATTCATAGAGCATGCTCTTGTACGCGCTGGATCGTGATGATGTTTCGTACTTTATTGCTCCGAAGTGATCCTTAGTAAACTGATAGTGTTCTGATCCGGGACCAAGAATTGAAACATCTGTATTAAGATCTATTCTCTCTGATAGCGAAACTTGGCTTCTGTACTTTTTAAAACATAGGTCTGTCTCTTCTTGGTTTTTGGGGACTATTTCGCTTTCCGGTTTTTGCGAAAGGTTTTTCGAAACAAAAGAATCAAAAAGAACCTTTAATACTAAATCATGCGCATATATGTCTGAAGAGAACACTTCTGGGTCAAACTGAAAACCTTTGTTGTATAATCTGGTTCTAGGTAACCATCCGTGCATAATTGCAAGTGTTGCCTCGCCGATTGTTCCAAACTCGTTATTGAACATATTGACTATTAGGTCTATCTGGTTTGACAAAAAGGAGTGATTCTTGTATTGTTCAATTAATTCATCGGGAAGTTTTATGGATTTTCCTCCGGACAAATATATTTCATTTATACCTGTCTTGACCCAAGATGCTATCTCTTTTTGTTTCATGACTTCGTTTATTGGCGAATCAAAAGTGCCAACAGTGAGAATTGAGTTTTTCTCAACTAAAGTTTCTGGGATTGCAAACTTTGTAAAGTAATAACAAAGCATGTAAAATTGATTATCGATTTGGTATTTTTTTACATAATTTTGTAAGCTTCTGTCAAAAGTTGCAGCTTGGAGGCTTGTTACTGGCTTTCCATCGACACAATCGAACCACCCATTTGGATCATCAATGCCAAGTTCATCGAACTCCTTTTTGTTTTCCCGATTAATTAATTCTGAATAATTCTCTATTATGCCTAATGCATATTTGACAACCATCACGTCCCTGCCGACCTCACCAGGGATACGAGGGCCGAAACTAATTTTTTCTTTTATTTGACCGTCTGTGTCTATTTCGAGCTTAAATATTCTATTTGCCATGACTTCCTAAGATAGTTAATTTACTGTATTATATCTGCTTAATATAAAATTTTCATCTTTTCCGCTATCCTTCAAGTAAGTAGTATTTGCCCTAAAATTATTAACCATTTGAAAAAAGGTACCAAACCTTGTTTTAAAGGTTAGCTCTAGCGTTGCAAAGTAATCTGCTATAGTTTTAAATGGATTTGGAATAGTGGTTCCGGCCGGCAGTGGCAATAGGTCAAAGTTCTTTGCAATTATGTTATTAAAAATCATTTGGACTGATACCATGTGGTCTAATGCTTGTGCCGTATCTTCTTGTAATTTTAGTATTTCTTCTAATGCTTTTATTAGGTTATCACCTAGCACCATTGGGTGCTGCGGAATCTGCTTTCCATCTCTATTTATTCCATTTTGCGCTATTAGATGAATTCCATTGTTGACTGTTATTTTATTTCCGAGAGAATTAACTGTTTCAAATGGACCACCTGTTATAATCTTTATGTCCTGTCGGGCATGCATTCGCAATTTATCCGCCTTTAACACTATAGCAGAAGTTGGTACTAAAGATCTTTTTCCCGACGCAGTTGGATTTCCAACATTTGGCAATGGAAATAACCTAAAATTTTCATCGACGTCGGTTAATTGGCTTATGTATATTCTGGCTGCATCCATCATGATTCCGGGGTGAGAAAATGTTCCCTTTTCCGTTATTAATTTTTCTGTTGAAAGTAGAGATTGTCCCTTAATCGTATTGAAGCATGGTGCTACGGTCCATTTAGGGCGCCCTTTACCAGAGTCAGCTCCTTGGTTACTATTTGTTTTGTTGCTAGTTGCCAGAGGGTATGGGGCCATTCTACCAACTACTATATCTATGGCACCCGCTCCCATGTGATTTGAATAACCAGACACATAATTTGCTTTTGATATGTCTCTAGAAAAAACAAGCTGATCTTTCAAAGGGGACATGTCTCTAGTAAACGCAATGGTTGCATTGTTATCAACGCCGCCAAAGCTTTGAGCTGTGAGTATTGCATCGCCCGAGCGTTTAAAATAATTTGGGACAGGCTCAACTAGGCGGCGGGTACCTGTGCCATCTAATATCTGACCTTCTCCGTTTTCCTTAACCCACGCAACATGATTACGAAATTTTTCTGATTTTTTAAATACTTTTTCTTTTGGTTTTTTCGGTGTGCTATTCTGGTTTTGTATTGCCTTTGACTGCTCTTCTGTTATTTTTTCAAGCTCATCTACATTATTTAAAGCAGAGGCGTTGAACCCTAAGTCGGACTGCGGAACTTCCGGAGAGGGGCCCTGATTCTTTCTAGCATTATATTGCTCTGGTGTTTCTTGTGTTGATGGTTCGACACCCAGCAGGCCTTCTATATTATTGTTTTTTATTTGCCTTAATTTAGATTCGTACTCAGGTACCTGTGCCACAGATCTTGTTACTCTCTCCCGAGATTGATTTAGTGCTTGTTCATGAGTTTTGGCTTTGGATTCTTTGGAGTACTCGACTCCGTCTATCTCTATAGAATATGAAACTACGTAATTTCCATCTTTATCTCTTTTAGATGAATATTTTGGTTGCATAGTTATTTCTAGATTCTTGCTTCCTGTCTTTGACATTATGTTACCTACTTATCTTTCTAAGATATTTGTGACGGCGCCGATGGATATATCATAATCATACATAAACTTTACCTTAACTAGAGTATTCCCAGAGCCGTAAAAATCTTCTGTTGCCTTTGTATTTTTAGCGTAATAAGCACGCGGGAATCTTTTTATCATTTCCAAATAAGCCAAAGAATCAGATGACTCTTTTTTATTCGCTGTTTTTTTTGATAACTTATCAAATTCTTCTTTTTGAGATGTTGAGGCTTTTGCGGAAATTTTATTTAAATTATCAAAAAATGCTCGCGCTTTTGAATCTGGTGGTCTAGGCAGACAAATGCATAGTTCAGGTATATAGACTATCAATTCTTGTATTACCAGGGGCGGTATACTCTGGCCGGGTGGGAGAGGTCCTACGAACTGCCCGGTACGCTGGAGGTCCCCAAGCACATACCTTACAACATCTGGTGGCACCTTCGAAGCGAACTGACTTTCGGTTAACACAGATGAATATAGAACTTTTGCCTTGAACGAAATATTATCATAAACCCTATCTCCAGAATCTATAAACTTTTTAATTATAAAGTTCTGTATGTCTTCTTTTGTACCGCTGGTTGGCACTGCTTGGGGTGCTTTTTTGCCGTGAGTGTCGTAGGACGTGTCGAAAAAGGAAGTCACTGTTCTTCACCTGTTTCTTCTTTTATCATATCAAAAATTTCTTGCTTATCTTGCTCGGTAATATTTTCATTTGACAGGGTTTTTTTTTGCATCAACGCCGCCAATTTTACCAATTGTTCATTTGATCTTTGTAGTGTCTCCAGGTATTTTGCAGCAACAAGGCCAACTTCTCTATGGCGGTCGTCACTAGTTTGCATATACTTCATTAAGTTCATTAGCAAGGTCTTGGTCGCTGCCCTATCTTCTACAATATTGTTTTTTGCTTGTTCGATATAATTTTCCACTTCTTTTGACATAATATAAATATTTTTTTCTAAAAAAAATCACTCTTTATCCCATTTAATTTTAAATATTCTGTATTTTTCTCTAAGTTTGTTCAAATTATTAACCACTTGCTTTGTATTTAGCCCCGTCAGCTCTCTAAGATAAAGATAAACTGCTTTTTTGTTGAATATTTCTATGTCTTCAATATTGTGTAGGAGTATCCTAACTGCATCGATAACAAGTTTCTCGTTCTTTTTTAGACCCTCAGTGTCCCATTTTTCTAAATTTTCCAATAAAGAATTCCAAAATTCGATTTCTACTCTTTGAGACAGGTAACTTTCTGATGGGTCGGTTGTCCCTAAGATGTCTGGTCCTCCGTTTTCTACCAAATTCTCAAACGATACTTCTCTTTTTATCTTTTTTGAGTTTGTTTTTACCTTGTGGATAAACCAGTTTTTCGTTACAACTGAAAAATATGAGAATGCTTTCGAGCCTTTGTTTGGATCGTATTTATTGAGGATGGTTGTTAGCCAAACCTTACAGTCTTCTCTGAGGGAATCTATATTTGGAAGGATGTTGAATTTATAAGTGAAAATTATTTTGTCTACCATCTCACTAAAAGCTGGTTGTATCACTTGTTCGTACAGTTTTGACCTTTCTTTATAATCTGTCATTGCACAATATTTTATAATCGCCTTTTCATGAACAATTGTAAAATATTCGTTCTTTGTTCTCTTTCTTCTTCTTCTTTTTATTTTTTTTTGAGGCGTAGTTGTATCACTCATTATCATACTCCTCGACAGGCATATCAGGGCCTTCTAAATCCAAAAAGTCAAAACCCTCTATTTTTTCTACCATTTTGCTGCCGTGGGTAATTAGACCCTGCAGGGTTTGGTCTCCGTAAAACATCTCCATTTCATGGACTGATTTTACGTGTGCAACATATTCATAAACAACGTCTGCCAGTTCATTAACATCTTCTTCTCTGTTTCTTAAAATGCCGATCAACCAACGAGAGTAAAAAACAAACATCACATTCAAGCAGGCACTAATAATTAAAAATAACTCTATCATTTATCAAATACTTCCGTTTTAAGTTCCTTTCTCTGTTCTTTGAGGTCTTGCTTTGCATCTTTAATAAACTCATCTACAACAGTACCTACTGGCTTTTCAGTGTCCTTTTCCTCTTGCCTCTTAATGGTAAAATTAGGCACCTTTACCAACTGGTCGCGGGCATTGCACTTTATACACATTTCTTGTTCAAAGAACATGCCATGGTTAACTTCAAAGATTTCTTTGCAGTTATCGCACCTATAGCAATACCTGGGCATGTTAATCTGAACCTGTTGTGGTTTTTACCTCTTCTACTGCCGCTTGAGCCTGCACTTTGAAGTTTGGTGGGTTCTTTACTGTAAGTTCTTCGTTTCCAGACATTTGAAAGTCAAAGGATTTTAAAACTGGTACAATATCACTCTGTTCCAGTAAGGACTTTTGGAGGGCCATCATAATGGCTCCCATGGCTTGATTAGATAACTTCATATTATTTCTCCTTGTTAAAAAATGTTTCAGAATTTATGTTTTTATCATCTATAAAAAGATCATAAATTGGCTTACCAAAATGTAGTTCGTGATACTTGACGCCCCAAGAATCAAACTGCTTTTCTGTCACTTCTCTCCAATCAATGCCGGATCCGGTACCTCTAGCAGTCCAATATACAATCTTGTCTCCCTCGTCATACATGCAATTTATTTTTTTGATATTTCTCTCTATTGGTATCGCCTTAGAATAGTCCCTATCTTTAGGGCTAGTGCAAATTGTCTCATCTATATCAACATATATTATTGCCATAATTACACCTTTTCCAGAAAGTCTGCTGCTCTTTTTTTCTGCGCCTCAAGCATGCTATATTTATCTGCCGGTATCTTAAAAAAATTTTCATACCGGCCGGGTCGACCGCCGGCTAATTCTGGATGTATTACATAATTCAATGTTAGCATTGTCCTTTCTCTTGATAAAGGCTTTGTACCTTTGTGAAAGCACGTAGTCGTCGCGGCAATCAGATCTCCCTTTTTGGCAGTTAAGTATGCTATACTCTCTTCGCCATACAAGTTTTTTATCTCATCATCACTCCACCGGTGTTTAGTGAAAGCATTGTGTGGTCTCTTTGTGTTACTGCCTTTTACTATCGTTAGCGGACCATCTTCTGGTGTTTGGACATCGTTTAAGTAAATAAAAAATTTAAAAAACTTTATGCTGTTTCGATCACAGTGGTATAATTGCGTTGTCTTTGGGGGGTAGTTGTTAACGAAACTTCTTCTAAGATTAAAAGTACCAATAGCTGGGTAGCAATCAAAATAAGATGCTGCAAAGTCAATCATGTGATCGCTAAAAGCTATGTCCATACACTCAGAAACGTTTAAAAACGGATCCGCCACCATTGCGTAATGCTCATCATTAAGTTTTAGGTTGTTATTATTCTTAATAAGGCGAGATACTTTGTCATTTATTGTGTCAATGATATCGTGATCTATAACTTGACTCCATTTCGTAAAGCCATTGTCGCTCATCTCTTGCACATGATCTTGGAAACTAATCTTTTTTTCAAACTGTATTTCTTGTCTTCTGCTGGTGATCTTCTCATTAAAAAAAGAAACTGCATTTTTGCCACCGTAATAAAATGCCGCTTGATTAGGGCTCAACCATTGCACACTGCTTACTCCACAATGTTTTGTATTCTTTCACAAAACACTTCGAACTGTTTCTGACATTTTATCACAAGTTTCTCTCTTTTTTCATACCACTGTAATAAAAAGTTTTTATCACTCTTTAATAGGTTTGTTTTTTCTTGCAATTTCTCTTGCCAATGTTGCTCACCAATATCAACGTTATACTGTGATAGGTCGTTTCTTTTTGAAAAGTCCCTAACCTTATCTTGCGTTGAAAAATATATCGAAGGTATATTTATACCTACTGAAATCAATTGGCCGTGACCTCTCATGGGCACGCTGTAGTCGAACGAATGATAATCTTCTATCACTTGTTCAAAGTTGTTAAATTTTACCAACGTCGAAAACTCACCTCTACTATAGTAAAAATTATTATATGGAAAGTTATAATCTTTCAAAGTGTGTGGAACCACTTTCAAGTTATTGTTTCTACAATAAACAATCATATCCATTAAGTTACTTTGCGTAAAGCCTCGGCCGGTCATCTGCAATAAATTGTTATTCCATGCTGGTTGTAAAAACCCGGTTGTGATTTCGGTGTTGATGCTTTTGCACAGGGACTTGTCAAATATCATTCCGGGGTCAGGAACTTCAGTGCATTTCTCGTTATATATCTTTTCGTATATTTCCGTTGAGCCATCATTCCTTAGCGAGAAAAGAGCACTTTTGTCTTTAAGGGCCTTCAAGCCTGTGATTGCTTCTTTGTCTAGTTCTGGAAAATTTCTAAAATAATTTATGCCCAGAGCAAAACAAACAACTGGTATATCCAAACAGTTCAATATCTCTTCGTTGAAAGGCAATTTCCACTTAGTTTCATTGTCTTTCCTCTTGTTGGACTCAATAAGGCCGCCACCGCCAATTATAAGCATATCATTTTTTGAAGATATGTCCCTCATTCTTAATTTTGCGTACTCAATACTATTCATGCCCATTGGACTATCATGAAACTCTTTTATATCGATATTGTTCCAATTTATAGCTTTGTTAACTAACTTTTCGATACCCTTTCTTATGTTTAATAACGCTATATTGTCTCCCACATTAATATTATAAGAACCAAAATGCGCTATATTAATCATCTTTTTTCCCCAACACAGCAAACAGCGCAGGAGACTGAACTCCTTCTTTGATCTCCACTATAGAAAAATACTTACTAACAGCTAACTCAAATGACTTTTTTGAAAAATAGTGTGCATGGCCATCGTATTCGCCCATAGAAGGATCAATAAGCTTTCTAACTCTACCCTCCCCTGATAAGGACTTTAAAAGTGGAACTTCAATAATGCAGTATTTTTTAGTAATTTCACTACATTTTTTAATAAATGCATCTATATTATCGACGTGTTCGAGAACATGCCAAGCCGAAACAATATCATAGGACGTGTCGCTATCCATTTTTAAAAAATCAACACCATAAACTTGAAAACCTAACCTTTCACATTCTGCAATCAATGACTTGTCCAACTCTGTGCATTCTAGGTTTTTTACATAACTGGATATAGTGTTCGCGTAAGTGCCCGCTCCAGCTCCGATATCTAGATAGGTATAACTCTTATCTAGATACTCGTGCACGAAATCCAATCTTTTGTTGCAAATGTCTTTTCTTTTTTGGTGAAATAGTTCCTGGATTTCTCCTTTTTCATTTATTTCTGACCTATCTCTTCTTTCAATCTGCCTGTATTGGTTCTTGTGATATTCAATACTGTCTCCTGTGTAATTTCTGTGTATGTGTCCGCATTTGTTGCACTCATATGTGTTCTCATACAACTGATAATATTGTGATTCGCAACAATGACATTTCATTTCTTACTTGCTCCTATAAACTCAGGGTCCTTGAACACATCTATATGATAGTTCGTACCAGTATATTCTTTTGATATGTACTTTTCAAACTCTTTACTTGATGGCTTAGCCATAAATACAATAACATTTCTCTCGCGCTTTTCTGCAAAATTTGCTCTGTGTAGCACATTATTGTCAAAATAACAAACTGTTCCTGCGGAACCTGTGACCTTTAGTCGCGATGCACCCTTATATTCATAATCCTTTATAAACTGTTCTGTAAACCTAGTTGGGCTCTTCTTCCATTTCTTGTAGTCGATTCTTGTTGTTTGGTATTTCTGGCCGTGGCAGTCTTCATCTATTAGCATTTCAAATGGTGCCGACTCTACGCAGACATCATCCAAGTAAACCATAGCTTTAATAACTTCTTTTGGGTGATTATCAATATGCCACTTTAAAGAACCTACAGTATCTGGGTTGTACCTTCCTATTTTGGTTTTATACACATAACAACCATGGACATAGGCATTGCATTTAAATATGTTTTGCTCAAGATAGGGAATAACATGTTGTGCTATGTCTTCGATTGAATCCAGGTTCCAAGGATCTTTCAACCTTAGCAACGGCTGTTCCTCTTTACTTGTTCCTTTTGGGGTATATATGTTTGCATCGTCTTTAAGTTTTTTGTTTAAGTTAGCGTTTGCTTTCTTAACACTGTCAGTGTAGTCTTGCGCAAAAAAATCACCAGATAAAACCTTGTAAGAAAAATTATAAACAGAATCTGATTTTGAGCAATTTTGGTAGTATTCTCTATATGTTAGCATTTTTGGTTTTTTATTTGTATCAATTCTTTATAGTTCATAGGATCAACAATTCTCCCAAGGCCCATCAAGTTTCCATATATTTGAGTTCTCTGAAATTTTGTATGATCATAGATCATCTTAACTGCATGAAGAGTATCGACACTAGGCTTAAATATTACTATGGAGTTATTTTTTCGTGTCTGGAAACAAGACTCGCACCAATCCCATGGTACCCATGTTGTATTTTTTTCTTTGTTGTTTGACCAATAGTCTCTTACAAAAGACCACTCATCTTTAAACTTTAACAAGTGAGTGTGTATTGGTAGCGACTCTACCCTGTCATCTTTATTTATATTTAAAAGATAAGTCAACTCCTTTTCTCTAACATCTGGGTGTGGGCTTATTTCGTAATGCGATAAGTTTTTTTGAATTGCTGTATCGATTCTTGTTTTATTAATTATATTAAACTTTTCTTCTAAAGTTTGCTTAAACTCCGAGCCGTTCATGTACTCAACTAGTTCTTTAATGGTGTTGTTGGCAGTATCAATAAGCCTATAAGTTATCCCATAGCTCTCTATTGGTGTGCCCTTTCTACCTGAAGGAAAACTATCGTTTTCATAATGATGAAGATACTCCTTAACATCTGTTGTGCAACCAGGAAAGTTCTGGACTTTATATCCAAGCTTTGATAATTGATTGATAAGGTCTTTGGTAGATTTCGTTTCATCAAAATGAATTTGCTTATCCAATAAAATTTCGTTTAAGTGCACTTCTGATAAAAAATCTTCTATCCATAAATGCTTGTAAGGATAATCAACAAACTCTGCATTTTTAATTTTCTGACATATATAGGAAAACTGACTCATGCTTTCTTGCTCCACAATGATTCTGCTAATTCAAATTGCCATGGATAATCTATATCAAAAACTTCTTGTTCATCCATGGGGTATAATTCTATACTACCGGGTTCATTGAAGTCACCCATCCAAATTCCTTTTCCTATCTCGCTCATCTTACCTGCGTATAGGCAATGGGCTGCCTCATAAACTGTTGCCGCGGTTTTCGTATTCATAACAGCTTCAGTCAGTGGGGTGATTATTTTTCCATCTTCTTGCCAAAAATAGTTCTTTTTTTCTATAACACCAAACATTCCATCACTATCAGTCCCAACATACGCCTCAACAAAACCATCAATAGTTTCTGGTTTTAAGAATGGGGCGCATGCGTTTATCAATACACAATATTTGTATGGTAACCTATTCCACCACTCATACATTTCGGTCATAGGAGTGCCTTCTGACTTTGCTGATTTTTCTGATCGTTCAAAAATATTAAGGCTATGCTTGGCAGCTATGCTTTTTAGCTCTGGTTCCCATGCGGAAAGATAGAAATCTTTAGATGAAAAAAAGCTGCACTGCTTTATTTTTGATAAAGCTATGTCAGTCAATGTGGTCCCTGCAAAACACTTTGTCATTTTAGCTGGTATTCTCTGTGATCCGAGTCGGGCTTGGATTATTACACAAACATCTTCTATTTTTTTCACTAGATGCTATCCTGTATGAACGCGTATTGTACTGTTTTTTGACCTTTTGATAAGTCGTGAATCTTAAAATCGTATTTTTTACTAAGATTAGATAAAATATAATCCCAAAAAACAACAAATTGTTGTCTTTGTAGTGTGACCCCACCATTTTTTACTTTAGATGAGCCAGGCTTATTGAAATTAGTTATCCATCTTGGTATAGCCTTGCCTTCCTCAAAAGCATGAGTTAATTTACTATTGACGTCATAGCCGTCCATTCCGGAAATATAAATATTCTTTACACCCATAAGTATTGCTAAAACGATCAATCTCGCACCCACCCCAAGGCGAGACCTGTATCTCGTCATCATATATGTTATATTTTTACATCTATTTTTTATTGACAATATTCTATCTTGACCCTTGTCCGATATCTCTTGTATCACTAGAGGGTCTTTTGATAGAAAATCATCTAGACGATTATCGTTTAAATCTACGTCGTCCAAAAAAGTTGCCAATTGTATGTTGTCAAGATTTAATAATTTTTCATTTTTAAAAAACGAATTCATGACCCACTTTGGTATGTCTTTGTATTTAGAAAAATCTATATTAGAAGTGCTTGGGCCTCCGCCTACAATATATACAGAGTCTTGGCCGTGGATCGATTTAATAACATTATTATAACCACACTTCATCTCGGGCGTGACAACCTCTGGGAGGTCCTTGAATGAGCCCCTAAGAGTATCATATGCAGGTTTTAACCAGTGACTTGAACCAGGAAATTTACCAGTAAAAAAACTTCCTGGGCTTGTGATAAAACTGTGGTTTTGGCCGCAGGTTGGCGTAGAAATATACAGTGCTGTGGAGAAATATGATTTGCTTTCTTTGTCGACCCATATATTATGATTGAGAGCATCAGGATACATCTCCACATATTTGATCATATTTTTATGATGCTCTTTATTAAAGAGGCCTGTATCCTTGTTATATACAATTTCAAACTCATCCCACTTCATATTAGTTACCTCGAAGTTTTTTTCTCGATGGTAGTTCGCCATCTGTAACCCTCTTTACGCCATCGCCATAAGCAATTTCCAGCTCACGGACGCCGCGGACCAGTTTAATTAGCCCCTGGGGCTCCACTGAGGCTAAGTGGTCTGATCCCCACATTGTCCTGTCAAGAGTTATATGTCTTTCTAAAATCGAGGCACCTAGGTATACAGCAGCAACTGTTGTGCCCAATCTAAACTCGTGACCACTATAACCAACTTCACAACCATAGCGATCACTAAGAGTTTTAATACAACTAAGGTTCAAATCCTCTAGGGGTGCTGGGTATGCTGAGTTACAATGCAGCAATGCAAAATCAGCTGACTCTTCTCTCATCCATTGCACCGCTTTGTCAGTCTCTTCTAGGGTGCTCATGCCGGCAGAAAAAATAATCCTCTTGCCAGTTCTGGCCGCGGCTCTCATGAGTTCCTCATTGGTCATCATGGCAGATGGCATTTTGATAAATGACAGATCATACTGTTCTAGAAACTTCAAACTATCCAAATCCCAGGGACTGGCTGACCATTCAATATTTTGAGCTTTACAATATCTGTCTATTTCATCATACTCGTCTTTCTCAAACTCTACCTTGTATTTGTAGTCTAAATAGGTCATCGTCCCCCATGGCGTTTCCCTCATGACACCTTTTTGATGTTCGGGGACGCAAACATCCGGGTTGCGCTTCTGAAATTTGACTGCGTCACAGCCTGCGACGCTGGCTACATCAATTAATTTCTTTGCCACGTCGAGCGAGCCGTTGTGGT
>MDSZ01176666.1_pt1 | contig 19901 bp, 20 predicted proteins | sample 811201 | NCBI WGS metagenome assembly MDSZ01 (sample SAMN05326647, study PRJNA326480) | marine metagenome | isolation source: seawater | place: Indian Ocean: North | collected 2010 | reverse complement strand
TTTTTCTATGTCGTCTCTTAATTTAATAACAACATAAAATCCTACATCATCTACTTGTGTTCTATGGAGATTACCATTTTTATCTCTATATTTTTCTATTACATCTCCTACTTGAACATTTGAATGGTTTGACATTACATTTCTGTATTTTGCATCTTTCATATATTTTGTAACTGCTTCTTCTAATGCTTTTAATGTAATTAAATCATTTTGTTTATCTACTATTTCTATTGAAGCATATCCACCTATAATTAAATCATCCGATTTTAAAATATTAAACTCATTATCGTCACTCGATTTTAACAGAATCGTACCGGACACACAGACACTTCCTACTTTTACTATATTAAGTCGGCGTTATTACTTTATTTGCATGGTTAATTTTTTATACCTATCTTCAGTAATATCCCATATACCTTCGTCATCCGACCTTTCTAACATCTTTTGTTTAATTCCAGTCCAAGCAAGCCATGTATCTTGCTTTTTGACTGGTATAACTCTCAAATGCAATCTAGTATCAAACTTATCGCCTTCAAGTTTATATTCATGATAACCATGTTTTTGAACACCCATCAGTATTTTACCACTATCCAAGAGTTTATCTTTTTGAACCCCTCTAGAAACTTCTGCTGGATATTTACCTGATTTACCAAACAGGTTATAAATATCCTTTGAACTATCTATGTCAATAGTCCAAGCAAAAGTTTCATCTTTATAATTAATTATAAAATCTATATTACCATCTTTTCTAGTGTATAGTTGAAACTTGCCATATCTACTATCATCTTCTTCTTTATCTTTTATTATAATTTTAGAGTTAGCAGTAAATTTTTGTTTGCCTATTGGAATAAACGCATCATGGTCATTCATGAAATTCTTTAACTTTCTAGGATTATTTTCAAACATTGCTTCAGTTAATTCAGAATCTCTTTTAGCAATGTACTCAAAGATATCTTTAATGTGTATTCCCTTTTCGTCTGGGTCTTCATCTTGAAGATATTGTTTTAGTATAGCAATTGCTTCTGTTGTCTTTCCTTTGTGTATTTCTGATAACTGTTCTTTCCACATATCCATATCGGCAATAGCATTCTTTTCCATCAGGCTATCACCTTGGACACCATATACAGAATAGCCTTCATAGTCGGACTTCAATAAAATCTCAGCAGTACCATGAATGCCATCTGTGATTGTGTATTTTAACAACGCTTCTTCTACATTGTATTTTAGTGACTTTCTTCCATCCTTTGAAAGAAACTCTAATGTCACTAGTTTCTCAGGAGTTTCTACTTCTGGTATCTCAATCACTTTTGCAGAATACAGACTATATCCTTTACCTGCTCTCCTTACTTCATCTACCTTTACTCTTACAATAGCACCGATTTCTACATTTTCTTTTGTATTCAAAGCCTTTCCTACTTGCAGGTATGTCTTTCCTTCATATTCTGTGCCTGTATGTTCTCTAGCCTCTTCACCCGATAATGGCCCAACGCCAACCGAATAAGAGTACAGGTTAGACTTAGTTTTCTTTTTGTCTAATACTATAACATCTAAATCTACAAATTTCTTGAACTTAATCCACTTTGGGTTTTTCTTACTACCAATGTAATAGGTAGATTCTATGTCTTTTATTACAACCCCTTCTGAGGTTTTTGATTGCATAATGTCTTTTGCGTACTTGTCTATTTCACCCAAGGAATCTGCTATCCTTGTGTTCTTCTTATTAGGAAACTCTAGTATGTCTTCTGAATGCTGTGCTAATTGGTATTGCAGTATGTTGATTCTTTCTCTCAACGGATTGTCTGTATGGTCTTCTCCATCATGACTCATTATATCGAATACCTTTGCTTTAAGAGTAGCATCTTTGTATTTATCTTTGAATAGATGTGCAATGGTATCTGCTCTATGTAGAGGTTCATCACCATCGTATAATATTAATTCTGCATCTAAAATTAAATCTCCAAACTTCTTTTGCTTTAGTATCTTAATTATATCTTGACACTTTGCAGAAATGTCTTTTTTGTTATAGGAATATATCTTTACATCTGAATTTGTCTTGTGTATTTGTATTCTAATTCCATCGTACTTCTCTTGTACTACCCACTCTCCGGTGAATCCCTTCAAATCTTTTATGTCATTGATTTCAAAGATTCTATACATTGGTTTGTTAGGTATGATAAACTCTATTTCTGCTTTCTCTTCATCGCTCTTTTTCAAATCTAAAGCAACTAACTTAGCCCAATCTTCTTCTGAATTTTCCTCTAAGAATACTTTTTCTAATAATTTCAAAGCACCTTCAAACTTGTCTTCTACTCTGTCATTACCATCTTTATCGTCACCATAATGTTCTAAGATATATAACGGTACATCCTTTAATTCTAAATCTAATCCCTCCGCACCTTGAGTTATCTTATCCGGTTTTAGGTCATGTTTCTCCCATGACTTTTCACTAATGGCGTTAGCATCTGAGCGTAAAGCATAGTGAATGAACATCGCATAAACAGGTGGTGAACGTAATAGATTGTCTATTACATCATCACCCATTTGTCTAGCGAATGGGTCATTTAACTCAGCAGAATTGAACCGCATATTCTTGATAGACTCATACAATTTCTTAGCATCGTATGATTCAGGGTTCAATGCATTCTTACTGAACACTTCTTCTTCATCTAAGTATTTCTTAAGAGTAGATGAAAATTCACCTAAGCCGTCAAAATCCTTTCTTATTCTCTTTACACTCGAAACCCAATTTTTTCTATATTCTTTAGGGTCTTCTTTTGCTGATAGGTAATTGTATCTAACATCTTCGTAGAAATCTAAGATACGCTTCGCCAAGGCTTTGTTCTCCTTACCAACAAAGACCTCTTTTAGAAGCATATCATTCCTTTCCAAATTCAGGTCTAATTCCCTCTAAAGGGTCTACTTTTTCTTCAGCAGGTTTCTTCTGGGGTCTATCAACATCAACTGTTTCACCCTCTAATTCCACCGTTTCTTCTACTGGCATCTCATTGTAGTTCAATACTTCACCGACTGCTTCCTTTGCTTTGGTAACAGCATTGTCTATCAATGCACCAATCTTCTCTTCTTTACTTACTTTCTTTGGTAATAAATCATCCATTTCATACACTTCCTTCTATTCTTGAAACCATATCATTGATTTCTTTCCACTCCATCTTTGCTATCTTATCATCGCTGATTTCTGTCTCACCAACCGACATTGATGGAGTAGGAGTAGATGTTACAACAAAACCTGATTTCATCAATAGGTTGTCATCATTGTAAACTGCTCTCTCCAAATTCTTTACTTTCTCTACTAACTCTTTCATTAGCAATAACATTTCATTGTTCTCTTCACTCATCTTTCTCATCTCCTAAATCGCCTTTACTTTTTGGATATACCATGCCTCTAAGTTGTCTGTATAGAGTTTCGTAATCCTTTCTCAATTCAGATGCGGCCGCAATCAAGGAAACATTTGCCTCATCTATTTTCTTCATCTTCTTGAGCATTTTCTTGTCTGATTTCATCATATCAAGTGACCTTAATTCTTTTACTAAATCACTTAACTTCGTAAAATCTTGACCCATATATTCACTAGGCTCAGAAGTCTGAACCAGTTTCTTTAACTTCTTCTTCTGTTTAGCATTTACCTTTTGCAGTAAATCACTATCTTCTTTTATTAATTGGCTTTCCCACATTATCTAGTCCTCCTGTTAAATCTATCTTCGTTGAATTGTTGATTGTCATCATAGTCTGATGCCCTTCTGTCTGTATCATAATCACCAAAATTATGTCCTCCTACTGTACTTTTTAGTTTGCCATTCTTTGTCATCTTCTTCCAATGTTTCTCACAAACTCTAAAGCCACATTTTCCGCTATCCGAATACTTGTCATTGTAAGGTATAGAACACCAATATTCTGCACACTCCTTACATTTACCGGGATAGTTTGGATTACTCTTTGATTTCCACCTATCATCCATACTGCCATCAGTAATAAACTCACATTCAGGACAATCTTTTGTCTTTACATCAACATCCTGTTCGTCTTTCAAATCAACTGCATCAACGGGAGCAATCCAAGCAAGGTCATCACTTCTGCTTCTATCTTTCTCATCTGGTCTAATGATAGTTTCCGGTCTAAGATTCTTGAGAACCCTTTGCCAATTATCATACCCTTTAACCCATCCTTCGGGTATTTCTTCGTCTTCTTTGACGATATGATTTTCATCACCACAACTATTGCACATCTTCTTTTTCCCTCCTTTTTGTTTCTGCTAAATCTCTTAATGCTTGCATTTGTTTAGGAGAAGTGGTCGGAATTGGCTCCTTCTCACCTGTCTTTGGATTGACTCTAGTTTTAATCCTACCTTCTGAATCACGTTCATATATCGTCTTGTAAGGGTCAGATTCCATTGCTTCTTCCTTTGCCCTTAGTTCTTCACTTAACTTCTTCCTTCTTTCTTCGTCAAGTCTAGCAGTCTCCTGCGCAAATTGTTCTTGCATTGGTGTTTCTATACCTTCTCTACTCATCTCTTCCAATAAGTCATCATACTCAGGAATAAATGTCTTCATCTTTTCAAATTGAGAAACTATTTCCTGTTGTGCTTCTCTTAGGGATTGTTTTATACCTGCTAAATCTAAGTCTGTATCTCTTTGTCCTTCTGATAACAAACCAGACCAGTCAGCACTTTCTGGTAGTTGATATCTGAATCCCTTTGCTTCTATGAAAGCCTCAGTCAATTTTACTGATGCGTTAAAATAAAATTTGCTTTCTTTGAATAGTTTTTCCATAGACTTGATTAGTTTCTTATATCCTTTCTTAATATGTTCATCTCTATCATGAGTATCATCAGGTGCGTCTTCTAATAACTGTGCAAACGTTTCATTGAACTCAGCAATTATCTTACTATCAGACCAACCCTCTAATCCTTCTTCGTCTTCTCCCTCTTGTAAAAAGAACTTGTCTGATAAAACATCCCAAGTAGCAGTTACAGAATAATATTTATTCACTAATTTACTCAAGTCAGATTCGTTATTTAACGCTAACAAATCATTGTATTCTATATCTTTTGGATATTCTTTTGCATTTACCTGCCTTGCTATTTGAGATACATTTGTCTTTGCAGTTCTGAGTCTTTGCATTAATCCCTTTATTTCTGATGTTGTAGCAGACTTCAGTTTAGGATTGATATCTTTTAGTCTCCTTGTTAATGTGTTAAAGGTGTCTCCTTCTTTTAACATTTGAATGACTGTTGGGTGTATATTGTTTCTTTCTCCTGAAACATTCAAGGTCAAATTGTATAGAAATTTATTATTTAGAATATTATTTACCTTTAATCTTGTTTGTGTAGAACTAGATATTTCATCAGCGTTTAATTCTCTTATTGCTTGTATTAACGCTTCTTCTTGATTTGTTAATTCTCTTTCTACCTTTTTGCTTCTCTCCTTTAATTTAGGAGTTAATTTGCCTATGATTTCATCTGAAAAACTAGGCAAGTCTAATTCTCTTATCGCACGAATTAAAGTGTTCTTTACATCTCTAGGTCTTACTTGAGATGTAATTAGAAGTTGCTTTTCTGCCCTTCCCGTTTTCTGTTGTCTCTTTAGTGAATCTATCTTAGATTGTAATCTAGTCTTGGCTTTTAATTTATCTTTCTTACTTGTAGTAATAGTATCTAATTTATCGTATGCCTCTAACCTTTTCTTGTAGTTTTCAATTCCGGCAGTAAATGTCTCATCATACTCTCCATCTACTTCATTTCTAGGCTTTCTAGATTGACCTCTAGTTCCTATTTTTTCATCTGGAAACTTAGGAGAATAATTGAAAGTACCAGTAAATGCTTCACGCATAGCAGTTTTAATCTTGAAAAATTCTGTTATTGGGTCATCTTTCTTGGCTTCATTTCTAACTTTAGAAGCCTGTGTAATCTTCTCCTCTAACTCTTCTATTCTTTCTTCTGCTTCTTTTCCTCTAGCACCTTCTAGTTGTTCTAGTTCATCATACAATGGTTTAGTGGTTTCATCAAATTCCTTTTCTGCTTCCACATTAGTATCTAACAGGTCAGATGCCTTCTCTCTTTGTGGTTTATTTAACTCAGTAATCTTTAACTTCTTACCCTTGTCATCGGTAATCTTTGTATCTATTTCTAATAATTCTTGATACCTAGATTGTAATTTAGTTAGCCTATTGACAATTTTTTCAAGAGTTTTTATTCTATTCTTGAAGACTTTTTGTTCGCCAGTTTCATCAATTAACTTCAACTGTTCTTCAAAATTTTTTATGTCTCTCTTGATTTTATCTTTAGTTTCTTTTGGTAGTTTAACATCAGATTTTTGTTTTGTTTCTATTGCTTTATCTACCACTTGCATTATAGTAGGTACTGGTGCGCTAAGACCAGACATCCTTTCTAATGCATTTTCTAATTCTCTGTATAGTGGTTTAGATGTATAGTCTTCCTTTACAATAGACATAGATTTCTCTACAACTATTGGTTTAGGCTTCAATACATCCATAAAAGTCATATTACCACTTATTTTCAGTTCTTCTCTTTTGCTTCTTAGGCAATCCGATATAGTCCGGTATATCAGCAGAACCGGGTTTTTCTTTCTTTACCGTTTTAGGGTCAGCACCAATATAGTCGAAGTTTCTACTAGTGGTAATTTTATGCTCACTAGCCTCTCTTCTCCTAGCCTTGGCAAGTTCCCTCTCCAATTGCCTTACGGTCTTTTCACTCATCTTTGTCACCTTTCTCTTTCTTTGCTTCTTTTGCTGCCTCTTTCATAGGCTCTTTCTTATCGCCATCACCATCTAAATCTAGAAAGTCTGGCTTTTTCTTTACTATTTCTTTCCACTTCATCAATATTCACCTGCTTCTCGTATCAATCTTCTTATTACTTCTATTGCGAACTCTACTTCTTCTTCATCATCAAAATTTTGCATAATATCCTTTATGGCCCTTTGCACTCTATATTTTCTACCACTAAACCTTTCTAATAAAAACTTCTCTATTTTTTTTCGTTCTTGTTCAGAAAATAGTTCTGCAATTTTATCAGGAAACATTCTTTTTAATCTTCTTCTTTTTGTTCCTTCTGTTTGGTATTCGTAACTTCTATTACTTCTTTTGAATTGGTCAACAGTATAGTTCCAAATCATACTTGAACGATTATCAAGAAAATCTCTCATTGTGTAATAATTACCATATCTTTCATCACTCAAACTATCATAAAGCCCAAAAACAGTCTTTAAATTATTTCTATTTAGTTGTGGCATAAAAGTAAATCTTTCCATATACGTTATATTGTTACCATCATCTTCACTACTTTCATTATAATAAGTATTCCGTAAACCTCGTAACATAGCATCAGTTTCTGACTTAAAATTTCTTAAAACATAACTAAAGTCTTTTTCTATTTCCTCCCTTGTTAACCATATATCATTAAATGCTTCTGTTTTTTCTTCAGTCGGTTTATTCCATCTAACCCACCAACTATACAATGTTTTGAAACTGGATGTTTTCTTTAGTATGATATTTTCCCACACTAACCTACCCTCCTTTCGGTTCTTTTATCCACATTCTGATTACCCGCTTCTTTGGGTAGTCCGGTGAACCTTTGGTCTGGCCCTACACTCATACTTGGCTTATTTCTAGTTTGTCCTTTTACTTCTGCTGGCTTACCTGCTTCTTCTTTGGAAGGTCTAGTACCTGCTTCCATCATTTGTCCTAATTGTGATTGGTCTATGTTTGTACCTGCATAGGGGTCTAACTCTATTTCTTCGTCTTTACCCTTCTTTCCTTGTTGCATTTCTGGTGGAGGCTTTTCAAATGTAAATCTACCTTCATCATCCATATCTACCTCAAACCCTAGATTCTTTATTGACGCAGCAATATTAACTTCAATTTCTCTCTTTCTTAATTTAGCAATAGCATCCTCTTCTTCTGATGGTGGTAGTTTTAATTGCCAATCTGTGATACCAAATTCTTTTGTTAGGAATGGTAAGACGTATTCATTGTAAAGAGTTTGAGCCATCTCTACTGCTCTATTAGTTACAAGTATCTGCATACCTTCATTGTTCAATCCGCCACTAGCGGAATTGTCAGACATGAATATTTTACTTACTCCATAGAATGCTGATATTCTATCTCTTAAGTCATCCTTGACAGAAACATAATCCATTTCCTTTAGGCTATCCATGAATTTAATCCATTCAATAGAACCCTTTCCGTTTTCTGCCTCAATACCCATAACAGGTATGAAATGAGGGTCTTGTTCCATCTTTTCTTTGACACCACGCCAGAAAGATTTCATTGAGTCTATATTCCTAGTCTGTACTGCAAGAAGTCCTCTTGGCATTCTACTCTTAGAATAAGAAGAATTGACGTAGTTTTCCATAGCAAGCAATGTAGTAATATGATTCCATAGTGTTAGTACAGGAGACAAACCATACAGTCTGCTAGGGTTGTACTTGCTGAAATGCAATACTTCTCCCTCAATGTAATATTGTTCTTTACCATTTACTCTATTGACATAATGAACAGGGTACATCATATCCCCGCACATTTCACATTGTCCAACAGGGTCTTCTGTTATTTGGTCACGGTGCTTAATGCAAGTGAAACCGCTATTTCCTTTGTCTCCATTTTGGTCTGCATAAATGTGCATAGTTACAGGGTCGCCACGATATATTTCCTTTATCTTGTGCATTCTAATTTTACCTGCGTTGTCAATGTAGTATTCTTTGACTAGTATAATGTAAGCATCATCCATGATATTCAAATCATCTTCTAATTCTTTTAGAACATCAATGAACATCTGCTCAGAAGAATTGACATACTCATCCAAGAATTTGTGAGCATATTTCAATTGCTTCTTATCGGGTTTCTTTAGATTCATAGAACCACAATCAGCACATTGTTTTACTGCGCTTTGGTGTTCATTACCACAATCACCACACTTCGATGTGAATTTCTCTTCCCATGTATATCCTCTTCTGAATATCTCGTTCTTTAACTGCGTTGTGCAGGTTCTTACAATTACAGAAGACTGAGCAACATGATAAAGTATTGGTGACGTTATCATGTAACTTGTGTCTTTTTCCTGTATTCCGGGATTGAATATCTTCCTATCCTCCGGCTTAGGGGTTCCCCTTCTAAATAAATTAGTGAGGGTAAATCTTCTTCTTTCTTCTACCATATTTAGAACTCCATTTTACTGTTCTGTTCAAGTTTAGAGATACTGTCTATATCAATATCCCATGCTTTCCAATCAAATTTTGCATTGTCACTATGATTGTAATATTTCATTAGTTTGAATAACTCTCCTTTTCTATCGTTATACCAATCTTCTTTCTTATTTTCTTTTTTAATTTTAATTAATTCTAATAAGACTTTAGCATTGTTTTTCTTTAATTTAAAGTGAGGCAAACATTTTGTTAATAAATCTGTTATTTCTGCACCAGAATAAAAATTAAGTCTGTTAATTAATCTGGTATCTTGAGGAGATTTCTGGTCTAAATGTAATCTTCCCATTCCTATTGACTTGTGCATCTCTAACATAAATGCCTTACCTCTATTACCTGTTGCTACCAAACCTACTCTTGGGTTGTGATTTTTATCCATTGTAATATATCCATCTGAATCAATAAAGGCAGCAGTATAAGCCCATATATTCTTTTTAATCTCATCATTTATTTTATAATAAGCACCGTCAACACTTGTTATATTTTCATCCTTTGCTAACTTTGCTATTATTTGAGAAGAACTTCTATTTTGTAGTTTTTTAGGTAATTGGTCATGTATCTGTCTAGCAGATATACCCGGATTATAACAAACAGAATCTAGGATGGCCTTCCTAATTTCGTCTTTAGGAGATGTGCTTATAGTAGTTTCCTTTAGTAATGATTTGAATACTTTCTTTTCATTAGTCATCTGCTTTGTAAGATTAGCATACTCTTTATTGAAAGGTATGTCTTTTCTTTCTAAATCTGCTTCCCAATATTTACAAAGACTATCTACCATTTTCCTTCTTTTGTCTTCTTCTTTAACCAAATACAACTTATACAATTGTTCTTCGTTCAAAGTCATAGCCTGTAATGGAACTTTATATTTCTTAATCCAATGAATGCTATTGATGCACTTATTCAAATGGTCACTATATGCATCTATGAGATTGTCAATAGATTTAGTAAATTCAATCTTAGGATTGCCTTTCAAGGTTCTTCTGTAATCTCTCATTTCTTTTACTATCGAGGGAACATCTTTACCTTTTATTGTATATTTTCTTGGATAACTAAACAAAGAATTCTTTGCTTGTGATAGATTAATGTCCCTTTCAGATGCAAACAGTTTGATTAGGTCATCGTCACCCATCAATGGTTGTGATGCAAGCCAGTCAGATGCATTTTTAGTTTCATCAATTACTGCCTGTAATTCGTCTTCTGCTTGACTAGCCTCTTCATCAGCCTCGTCTAATTTATCGGCTGTTTCTCGCATTTGTTCTGTTAGTTTACTCATTTACTTCACCTGTACTAAAAATTCAGCCCTGCTATTCCCACAGGAACACCAATTGGAGGCGTTTGTGGGCTATCAAATAATTCTAGGTCGTCAAGGAGCATGAAAGACTCAGAAGGCGTTTGTGCAGCCGCATTTGCTAACGCTAGAGCCATCACTAAGTCATCGTGCGCCCCCACTCCTTCAAACTTTCCTGAATCGGTGATTGAGAACATGGATAATTCCTCTATAATGTTCATAGTCATCTTTCTGCTATTGTTATCTCCATAAGGAAGGTGTATTTTGTTATTTTCAAAGTTCATTTGAAGCCCTAAGATAATTTCTTGCTTTTTTCTCCTAGTTGTATTGAAATCTCTAACATTCATATCAGTCACGCTTCTTAGTTCTTGAGTAAATGCCTTTGCGAATGTATTTGTCTCATAAAGCACTACTTCTGGTTGAAATATCTGCCCAATCAACTTAAGTTTCTCAATATTTTCTCTAAACTGCACATTTTTGGCCCTATCAATATGTACTATTGACTTATTCATGTTTTCGTCAACTTCTAAGACAATAATTACGTTGTAATCTCCATCAGTAGAGATAGCAGGGTCAACACCAACGTAATATTTGTAGCCTTTGTCCCTTCTATTGCCTAATCTGAGTATAAGATGCTCATTTTTAGCATTTTCTAGATGTTCTTGACCAAATAATGCTGTACCTGTGGATATTGGTATGCACAAATACTCTCTTGTGAATTTTAATGAGCCAATTTCTGCTTTTCTTTGCATTAGTGCATCATAATCCCACCTTTCAGGCCAAAGAGGGTCATTATTCGAGTCTAAACATGGATATTTTCTTACAGTATATGCTTGATTTTCTTCTAATTGAGAGAAAATATCAGTATATGTGAATGGAGTACCTATCATTCTCAGATTGGCAGTATGATGTAGTGTGGGTATCATATCACCAAAGAACCAGTCTGTTACTCTATTGATACCTGCTAAACTAAACTCCTTCAAAGGGTCGTCAATAATAATTTCTTGAGGGTGAAGACCACGAATCTGAGAACCTACTGACCTTTCTAAAATTGAATTGCCATTTGTCAATTGAATATTACCGATAGCCCATCCTCTTGACGGTCTATACTTCTTTAATTGTGGTATGTTAAAATACCTATCAATTTCTCTCATGTGAACAAGAGTCTGCTTTTGGTTAGATGAAATGTATAGCATCTGATATGGTGGTTCTTGAAAGACTAAATTCCATACTACCCATGAATGCATAAAAACAGATTTTCCGTGGTCACGACTACAAACAATAACCGTTCTATCTGTATTTTCCATTGTTTCTAACCATTCTTGCATATATTCAGGGTACATCATACCCAATACATTCTGGAAGAAATATGGAAAGGAGTTCTTAGATAACTCCATATCCATTCTATGAGCGAAATTTAAGTCTTCTAACTCACTCATACATTGTCCCTCTGAAATTCCTTTCTCTTACAGTCATCCCATTTCACTAATACTTCCTTAGCCATTTTAATCAGGCCATCTAAAGTTCCAACTGGTAGTTCTATATTCTCGTTTTGTCTAAATGAAGCATCTAGTTGTTGAATTGATATTCTATTCAATTCCTCTAATACTTCGTAAAACTCTTTACATGGCAAACCATCCAGATAATCATAAATTTCATCTGGTACATAATTTCCCTGCATGATAGGATGCTCGCCCATGTCTATTTTTGCGCTAAAACAACACATATCCCTTATTCTAAAGGTAGTATCTCTGTCAAATTCTTGCTTCAAAATAGACTTCCAATCCATATCAATATCCCCTATCCATCTTACTTGGTTGCATTAACTCTCTGGCTTTCTGGCAACAGTATCTAATTTTCTGAGTTGATTGTAAGAACCAAAAGGAGTCCTTCTCCAACCCAAACTTATTCTCTATGTGGTTACATAGTTCTCTTCTTGTCATTGATTCAAAGTCATCATCTATTTCTAGACCCAAAATTGGCCCTGTTACCGGAGGCATTTTGCTGTCTAGATAGACATATACATGACCCATTATATCAATGAGTTTACTTATTACTCTATGTCGTAACTTCATTTTTATCACCTGTATATTGCCTTAACATGATAAATTACATCCTCATTTGTTCCATGTTTCTTAGCAAGCGACTCTAAACTATCTAACTCTATTACAATGTTAGAAATGTCGTGTGCAGATAATTCTACACCGTATTCTGATTTGATTAAGTCAATAGTATCATTGACGTTATCATAGGAATCTGTTTCGCAAACACCATAGTAAGTGGGTTTCTGCATCATCTTTCTAATTGCGTCATGTGCATCAAGGAGTTGTTCTTGTGGCCCTGCTAATTTTGTCTTCTCGTTAAAGGCATCATGTAATTCCTTGAATTCCTTGATTGAATCTTCTTTGTTCTTATCTTTCTCCATTTCAGAAGAGAGTGCGTATATCATAGATATTAGTTTTCCATAATTTCCATCAGTCTCTTTATTGCTAGTCAATTCAGAAAGTTTCTTTCTATCTAAATAGTAATTGTCTAGATTGATATTACTGTTTTTACTAGCCATGTTTCTTAACCTATTAGCGAAATAAGTTCTATCCTTCTCTCTATCCTTTGGAAATAAGTCTGCTAAAATATCCAAGACTCTCTCCACTTTACTAATAGTCATCTTAAAGCCTCTTTCAGATGGAGTAGCCCTTAGTATCTTTCTGTACTCGTTGATATCCTCAAGGTCAGCGTTACTAATGAATGCAGTATATTCGGAAATATATGCTGATTGTATTAACTGAGATATCTCATTCTTACCATGTGTAGTAATTGCAGACGCAGCCCTTCTGTCTAAGAATTTAGGTAGTGACTTGAATCTCAACATATTATCAGTTATTGGGTCAACATAATATTTTTCTGCTATTTCTACTAACTCCAATATATCATCTGTAAATTTACCTAAGTCTTTCAATTTACCACTTCTACCTAATGAAGTAGACTCAAATGCAGTAGTGACCTTTTTCTGTTGTTCTGCTATTGCAGGTTGTCCTTCTATACCATAGTCTTCCTTTAGCCAATGATAAGGTAGCAATGTTTTGTCACTTGGTAATTCTATCAGTTCTCCTATTGTTCTAATCATATCAACATGGAATGACTCTATCTTTGTGTAGTCTAATGGTTCCTTTGAAGAAACATATTTGTCGTATAGTTTTTCAACACTAGGAGTAAAGGGAAGATAATAAACAGACCTATCTACTTCAGATGCTTGGTCTTGTAGTTCTTCCAAGTCTTCTAATAACTCTTCAAATAAACCTAACATTTCTGGATTCTCTTGTTCAACACCTTGAATTAATAATCTAATGTCATTAGCCATTCTTTCTCTAGAAGTCTTGGTATGAGTTTGTCTAAGTATTCCTGTATCTGCTGCGATAGCGTAAAGAGGGTCAACTTCATCAATAACCTTTAGTCTTTCAATATCCTGTCCCCATTCCCTTTCATACAATTCATCAGCAGATGTACCTTCAAATGTAGTTTCTGCCATAGGAGTACCTTCTGCGCCATCATCTCCATAACCAGACATATACGTTCTATATTCGGTGTCTGCATCATCTTCTTGTTGTAATTCTCTTGATTCTCTAACTTCATCACCATCAGTATTGGCAGTTTCAGTAAATGCAGTATCTCCTTCTTGTATGATATTGTTGAGATAACTGTAAAGGATATTTGATGCCATCAAAGATGAACCCTCATCATTGTCTGGATATGTGGGAATATTAACTGGTGATAATTTGATGATGTAATTCATGCCATCCATCTTTTCGTATAGTTTGAATAATTTCTCCAAGTCATCATTCAAATCTTCTATGACAAAATCTGATGTCTTTAGTTTCAGTTTCTTTGTCTCTAAATCTTTTTCTATTCTGTCCCAAGAATCCATGATAGAATATATCTTCTCTTTCATTTCAGAAAATAGAGGATGCTTCTTTTTGTAGTAGTCATAGACTTTGTTTCTTGAGCGAAGCAATCTCATATCCATTTCACCAAAGACATCTTCAAAATCAATTGACATTTTTTCTGAGTTGTCTATGTTGGCCTTTACTTTAGTTTCTAATATTGCTAGAGCAGACCTAAAAGTAGGATTTATCTGTTTCAAAGTATCTATTACACCAAGTATATCCTCATCTTTGTGGCCTCTATTTCTGGTGATATTTTCTAGTCTTATTCCTGCCTTCAAATCCTTGATTGTAAGTCTCTCACCTTTGTATCTAAAATATACACCTAATGATTCTAAGGATGTCTCCTTAGCCTCTTGAAGATTGTCTCCAATACTTGATATGAATTTGTTAGTGTATTCTTCTGTGAATCCTTTATCCAACAATATTTTTCTGTAATTCTCTTTGTCATCAGCGTCTTTTGCTTCTTGCGGTACATGACTAATACTAAACTCAAGGTTCTTTAGATTCTTAATGAACCTCTTACCTTCGTCACCGTATTGTCTTCTAAATGGTCGCAATGACATTTTGATGTAATCTTGCTCTATGCTCATTCTACCACCGACACTACTCCCGCTTCTTGTAAATCTCTAATCATCTTGGTTGCTTTAGTAGCAGAACCATCCTTTCTCTTCTCCGTATATACGAGTTTATCCTGATACGTCTTTGGTCTTGTTACAATATCTTCTACTCTTTCCTTTACTGCCTTGATGAATGCATCTACTATTTCTTTGAAATTTGAAATGGCTGATGCTTTTACATCATCGAATAGAACATCTTCTTCTTCGTATTCGTCTGGATTGAGCCAGTCTTGTATATTGTCATACAAATCTGTTTGACCGTAGTACCAGTCCAATAGCGCAATAATATGAAATATATCTAACACAGATAATCCTGCAACAGAAGACAATTCATAGTCCTCATCATACTCCTCTTCTATTTTGTTCCAAGAACTATCATCAGTAGTTAATGTGACCTTTTCAGATTCACTTCTAAGTGTTCTAAAATCACGATTGAGTTTATCCATAGTTTCTTTGTCCAAACCTCTAACCTGCAATTTGTAGAACTCTCCTACTTTAGTGAATAATGAAACCCCTTGTTCTTCTGCCTCATCCATCAGGTCATACATTGTATCTGCCAAGGAATCAGGTATGTCTTTATACAGTTCCTCCAAAGCCTGTTTATGTGCAGACTTTGTATCATAGTCATCCATGTTGTCTTTGATTGACTCAAGTTTCTTAGCCTCTTCCTCACTAAACATATTCTGCTTATCCACATAGAAATTGATTATGGTGTCTAGGGCTTCTTTTCTAGTACCGCCTTGTCTATTCACTCTTCTAACAAACTCAGTCATTCTTCCTTTCGCATCTTGACTAAACAGTTTTTGTAATGATTTGAAGTCACCTTCATCTACTCCCTGTCCTTCCAAGTCAAATGGTTCTTCTCCCATTAGTACCATTCTAACGAAATTAGGAACTAATTTTTCCTTAGTTTGCTTTACTCCCTCTTCCATTAATGAATTGATATCTAAGGATGGATTGATTAGTATGGCTCTTAATGCAGATGGAATCAAAACCTTTCCTTGTGGCATTAGCAATGCCTTTCTTGCAGCCACCGTAGCACCGGAACTTCTTAGATTAGGTTTAGGCATGAACTCAGAAGATTTCTTCCATCTTGGTTTTGTAAGCAATGATAGGTATTTTACTGCGTCTTCTCCGGTATTTACGTTAACTGTAAATCTCTTATTCGTAAATGGGTCTGTTGCATCTTGGGCAGCCCTACTAGTTAACAGTCCAAATATAGCAACTAAAGGTGCTAACTGTACCCTGCCTTCTGTTTTGTAACCTAAAGGTTTCTTTTTCTTTCCATCCATAAACCATGCTGATACTTTCTTGTAATCGTCTACACTCATTCTATCTGGTAAATCAGTTACGAAGAATTTCTTGTCGTCAATCTCTTCTTGACTAATTTCTCCCTTAACATATTCTGGTGGTTCATCAACCGTCAATAGTTTTCTGCTAGAAGTATTTACCCAATAGAAATCTTCTTTGTTATCATTGATGAAGTTCTTAACATCATCTTCCAAGTCCTTGACTGCCTTTATTTTCTCTCTAGAATTTCTTTGACGGCGTATTTCTGTTGTACCAATAAATTCTTTGAATCTATCCATATCTTCTTCTTCTAGGATAGTTTCTAATATTTTCTTCACCTTCCCTCTCATTTGTGTAGGTTGTAATTCTTTACGATAATCATCCAAGTATTCCTTAAGTGCCTTATACGCTCTCTTAGCATTTTCTTGAATGGCTGCCCTTTCGTCAGTTGAATAATTAACGTTGGTGTTTCCTTCTGAAAGTTTCTTAGTTTCATCAACTGCATTCTTCAATCCCTTTTTGTCTGGTAATTTAGCCATGCCTATTAGAACATCTACGCCCTTTTCCTCAAGTAGCATAGGTTCTATGCTATCTCTTGGAGGTAAAGCCTTCAATACTTCTAACCACATCTACATCTATCCTTCCGCTAATGCACCGCCTTCATACCCCATATATGGTGCATCAGGCTGTTTCAATACTTTCGCTTTGAAACCAAAAGGAATCATTTGTCCATCTGGCCCTTCTTCCATTTCTTCACTCATGAAAACTGCTCTTGGCATATCAACCTGCATTGTTGCTTCTCGATAACCTGCTGGTGTTATTCTTGGATAGCCTCTATTACTAGGTGAAATGTCATCTCTCATTGAACCATAATCAACAAGTCCTTTTGCTTCTAAGCCTCTAAGGTACTTACTATCGCTTTCCCTTTGTAACGGGCCTATTTTAAATTCCTCAAACAAACGAATTCTATTCTTTCTTTCTCTAGGTTTCCTTTGTTCTGCGAATATACCTAAAATTGCTAGTGCTGCCGCTTCACCATTATTCAATTGATAATTGCTAGGGTTCTTCTCAAACTTATCTTTCATGTATTTCTCACCAACAACAAGGTTAGTTTCTGGTGGAATTGTAACTTCTATGTTTGGTCTTGCACCATACTTGATTACTTCAACACCTATCTGATTTGGGGTTAATGATATAGAATTCATTCCCATACCCCATTGAACTTCTGTAACTGATTCAGGGTCATTAGGGTTTAATGTCTCTCTAGTTCTCATCATCTCCCAACCATCACCTACTAATTCACCGTTAGTGATATTCATTACTCCCCAAAAGCCAACGCCCGGCCCTTTCAATTTAGGAGTGAATGTTTGGTCTTTCTCAAAGAATATCTTTCTTGATACAGTAGGCCATAGTTCTTCCCAAGGAGCATCTTTAGCATTGATTAACTCTTCCAAATAAGGAATGTCATCTTGTGCAAAGAATTTCCACGTTGTTCCTCTAAATGTCTGTGGCGGAGGAGCCTTTACAATATCAAACCACTTCATCTTCTCACCTGACTAAACCAATTTCTTCTTGCTTCATTTCCTTGTGATGTCAATACTTGTCTTAGATTAGCAAGTCTTTGCCTATCTTTCATTCCTTGACCCATTACTGATAATAATGTATGATATGCTACTCCGAAAGCACCTGTTTCCTTTTGTGCGTCTATTAGTGAATCAACCAATGCAAGCAAGTCAATTCCTCTATCCGTTGTTTTAGGAGGATTTCTCTTGATTTGTTCAACTAATTCATCATAACCCATAGAGGTCAATTCATCTAAAATTTGTTGGTAATCAACTGAATAGTCTCTCATCTTACGAATCATATTTGAATCTCCTATTAAGCATTTCTTTTCTGGCTTCACAACCGCAATCATGTCCAGTCTTTTCTGATACATAATCAACAGCCTTCTTTATTCCAGTTTTAGTAGTTATTCTTTCTATGGTGTCACCAAGACCTTTATCTTGCTTTAACAATTTTTTCCAACTCATGCTTCATCCTCCTCAAAACCCTCAAACATTTCATTTAAACATCTAATGAACATATCACAACCTGTGTACCATCTCATTGCATTTTCTCCTCCATTTTTGCTTTAACGTCTAACCATACTTGAGGGTGATTTTGTGCTAATACTTCCTGAACTATTTGCATTTGTGCTACAATAACTGTATCTTGTCTTTTATGAATAAGTTTTCCTTTGAACTCCATTAGGTATCTTAGACTTTCTCTAATCTCTTTAGCCATCTTAGTCAAACTATCTACATATTTAGGATTCATATCTTCTTGGTCAAATAATATGTCTATTTTTTGTTCCAGTCTTGATATGTTCCTCGATAGCGACTCAATCTCATCTACCTCTCGCATGGCTATAATATTAGCGGCCGACTTCTGTACTAATGGTTGAAGATGTTTTGTCATATGTCTCTTTACTTGTTCTTCTGAACAACCTGCCATTTCTGCTACTGCACTAGGAGTAATATGCCCTTGACCCAACTGTTCTTCAATAAGGGGTCTTAACTCATGAGTACATATTTTACATCTAGGATTAGAAGCATCGTGATAATCGCCCATATGATTTCTCATGTGTTTAGCGGTTGTTCCACTAGGCCATCCTTCCATCTTGTCTAAATCATCAGGTGCAATATTTAGCGTTTCTAACTGCGCCTCTAAATCATCACGATTTTCGTGATTACATAATTTACATCTTCTTCTGGTTACGATACTAACATCTCCTTCCATGATTTCTTTACTTCTTTCTTCTTCTTCTTTTCACTAGGAGGGGTATATCCCTTTAGATAGACTGGGCCTTTTGGCGACCTTCTACCTACTTTACCTGTGGCTACGAATAAACTCTTAACCATTCCTCTAGTTATATCTAATGAATATCCTTTTATTTTACCTAGTAACTCTTTATCAACGCCATACACATCTTTTATTTTCTTAGATTCAGCAGGGCTTTCTGCAATAAAGGATAACCTATCCTTAAACAACCTAGCGATTTGGCTATCTCTAATATTACCTGTTTGTGGATTTACACCTTGACCTATATCAGTAGATGTACCTAATAGATTTAGAATAGTTTCTCTAATGTCTGGTATATCATATAATTCGTTAGCAAGTCCTCCTCTTGCTACTCCTCTTAATATTAGTTTTATGTGGTCTACTTCTACATCATCAACCATATCTTCTGCGGTTTCCAAAACAGATAGTAATCCTACCTTAATATCTTTACCAGAATCACCATCCGTTGAAAACAACGCTTGCCACATAGGGGGTTTTGACTTGTTCTTATCTTTCTTATAGTAGGAAGAATCTACTGCCGGAATATCTTCTTCAAATCTCTTATTATCAAATACTTTAGCCTTAAGGTTTCTGAATTTAACATAATCAGGAGTTCGATAATGACCATAATATGTTGTAGTATGTTTCTTTTCATCATACGCAGCAGTTTTCTTATTGACTCTTCTATACATTGGAACAGTAAATGGAAT
>MDSZ01012305.1_pt1 | contig 19903 bp, 20 predicted proteins | sample 811201 | NCBI WGS metagenome assembly MDSZ01 (sample SAMN05326647, study PRJNA326480) | marine metagenome | isolation source: seawater | place: Indian Ocean: North | collected 2010 | reverse complement strand
TTAGTGCCCACCGGGAGACTTGAACTCCCACGACCGAAGTCACTGGTACCTAAAACCAGCGCGTCTACCAATTCCGCCAGATGGGCTAATCGATTTCAGCAATTAAGCTTGGAATCTTTCAAGATTTTATCAGTTTAAAAGGCAATTTTTTAGCTTGGTTAGACACTCTGAATTTAAACTTTTAGCTAAAACCAGATCGCCTACCAATTCTGTGAGGTGAGTCAATCGATCTCTAGTTTTGAGACTTGCTTTTTCCTGCTAGAAGACTATGAAAAAAGATGTTTATTTAAAAGCCAGAGCTAGATTTTGTTGTTACATGATTTGTTTTTACTAACATTCCATATATTTTTGTGGTAAAAAAATCTTGGCTTTGATTTTTAAGATGTTTTGTCCAAGCTAAAAATAATCAAGCTTATTGTATAAGACATGATTGTATCTTCTATTGGATATCTCTATGAAATTCTTGGGCTAATTCTCTTGTCCCTACCTTTGTTCTTTCAAGAGATAAGTCGACCTAGGGACTCTCTTTGGGGCTCTTTGACACTTGTTTTTGGATTGATATTGGTTTTTGATTACGATCGTTTTTTTGGAGCTCCAAAATATGCTGTGATTTTAGGAACAGTAATTTTTATAAGGCTATTATTTGAAATTTGCCAATATAGATGGCAAATGTTAACTGATGAAGAAAAGATAACTCTCAAATCCATTAAGAGATTTTTTAGCAGTTTTCAACAATCGTCGGCTGCTTTTGCAAAATTGGGAGCATTTTTTTTAGAATTACTTAAAATCCTTAGACCTAAACCAAAAGATAAAAATAAAAAATGGATTCGTCCTGATAATACTGACAAAGAGAATCCGTTAAAGAATGAAGTTTTAGACTCTCATCATGAAAAAGAATCTTTGGAATTTACCAGTCCAGATAAGAATTCATCACTAAGACAGGTAAATGGAGCCTCTGAGGATTCATAATCTTATTAATTAAATAAAAACGTGACTCAGGAGAAACAGAAGGACGCTGAAAACCCTTCTTCTTACAAAGAATCTCTCAACCTATTAAAGACTGGTTTTGGTATGCGAGCCAATTCAACAGTTAGAGAGCCTGAAATTCAGAAGTTTTGGATTGAGAAAGGTATTGATCTTTCTCTTGGTAAGGAGAATAAAGGGGAGATATTTACTTTGCATGATGGTCCTCCCTACGCAAATGGTGCTTTGCATATGGGTCACGCCTTAAACAAAGTCTTGAAGGATGTGATTAATAAATACAAAATAATGAATGGTTTTAAAGTTCGATTTATACCAGGATGGGATTGTCATGGATTGCCGATTGAATTAAAAGTTTTACAAAATCTTAGTCAGAAAGAGCGCTTCGATTTAAGTCCCATTTCTTTAAGAAAAAAAGCTGCCTTATATGCCAAGAATCAGATAGATAGTCAAATGCTTGGTTTTAAGAGATGGGGTGTTTGGGGAGATTGGGAAAAACCTTATTTAACTCTGCAAAAAGAATATGAAGCAGAACAAATAAGAGTTTTTGGGAAAATGGCTTTAAAAGGATATATATATAGAGGTCTTAAACCAGTACATTGGAGCCCAAGTTCCAGAACTGCATTAGCTGAAGCAGAATTAGAATATCCAGAGGGGCATATTAGTCCTAGTGTTTATGTTGGATTTTCAGTCACTAAGATTCCTCAGGCGTTAGATGAGATTCTTATTGCTCAAGGATTACAACTTCCTCGTGATGAAAATAAGTTATCTAAAACTTTAAATCTAGCAATTTGGACTACAACTCCATGGACACTCCCTGCAAATGTTGCTGTATCAATTAATGAAACTATTGAGTATAGTTTTGTTAGCAATAATTCAGAAAAAATATATATAATAGCCTCAGAACTTTTGTCTGAATTAGAGCAGAATTTGGATTGTAAATTCAATAAAATTGCCTGCATTAAAGGCACACATCTTGTAGGCATATTATATAAACATCCTTTTTTGGAAAGAATTAGTCCAGTTGTGATTGGGGGTGATTATATAACCACTCAATCAGGCACTGGCCTTGTCCATACGGCTCCAGGGCATGGAATGGATGATTTTGCTACAGGAATCAATAACAATTTGCCTATTATTTGCCCAGTTAATGAAAAGGGTATATTTACATCTGCAGCAGGAAGATTTGAAGGTCTCAATGTTTTAAAGGATGCCAATCAAGCCATTATTAATGAACTTAAATCTTTGAATTTATTATTGAAAGAAGTTCCATATGCTCATAAATATCCTTATGATTGGAGGACAAAAAAACCAACAATTTTTAGAGCAACTGAACAATGGTTTGCTTCTGTAGAGGGCTTTCGCGATAAAGCTTTGAAGGCAATTGATAAGGTTGAGTGGTTGCCAAGAACTGGTAAGAAACGTATTTCCTCAATGGTTAAAGAAAGAGGAGATTGGTGTATTTCAAGGCAGAGAATATGGGGTGTGCCAATACCTGTATTTTATAAAAAAGATGGTTCGGATATATTATTAAATGAGACAACTATTAATCATATACAAAAATTATTTTCTAAATATGGAGCAGATATTTGGTGGGAGTTTGATGAATCTAAACTACTTCCCCCAGAATTATCTTCTGAAGCAAATAACTGGCGAAAGGGTACAGATACTATGGATGTTTGGTTTGATTCTGGGTCTAGTTGGGCATCTGTTATTGCATCTAAAAATGAACTTAACTATCCAGCTGATTTGTATCTTGAAGGGACTGACCAGCATCGAGGTTGGTTTCAATCCTCTTTACTAACATCAGTCGCAGCAAATGATAAAGCACCCTATAAAAAAGTTCTTACCCATGGATTTGCTTTAGATGAGAATGGCAGGAAAATGAGTAAGTCTTTAGGAAATATTATTGATCCATCTATAATTATTAATGGAGGTAGTAATAAGAAATTAGAACCTGCCTTTGGAGCAGATGTATTAAGACTTTGGGTTAGTTCAGTTGATTACTCTGCCGATGTTCCAATTGGTTCAAATATATTGAAACAAATTTCTGATGTATATCGTAAGGTGAGAAATACATCTAGATACTTATTAGGTAATTTACATGACTTTGATCCTTTAAAAGATTCAATTATATATAATGAACTACCTATCATAGATCAATGGATTCTTCACCGAACCTCTGAAATAATAGAGGAAATTACCTTAGCATTTGAAAATTATGAATTCTACAAATTCTTCCAACTCATTCAAAGCTATTGTGTTGTTGATTTATCAAATTTTTATCTTGATATAGCAAAAGATAGACTTTATGTTAGTGCGCCTGATGATTATCGCAGGAGAAGTTGTCAGACAGTTATGGCTTTAATAATTGAGCGCCTTGCTTCTCTCATCTCACCTGTTTTATGTCATATGGCAGAGGACATCTGGCAAAACATACCATATGCATTAGAGGAAGAATCTGTTTTTCAAAGAGGCTGGCCCAAAGTTACAAAACAATGGCAAAATAATAATTTAAATTCTCCTATTTCTATTATCAGGGAATTGCGGACATCAGTTAATCGTGTATTAGAGGAATGTAGAAATGACCAAGAAATTGGATCTTCATTAGAAGTTGCATTAAGGATAGAACCTGATCAATCAACTCTTCTTGAAGCAATTAACTTTTTGTACGAACATGGTCATAAGGATGTAGATAATCTTCGAGACTGGCTTCTTGTTTCTAATCTACAAATAGGAGGTGAACCTTGGGCAGAAATATTAAATAGTCAAAAGTTGGGTCTTGGTTTAATTGAAATTACTAAAGCGAGAGGACATAAATGTGCTAGATGTTGGCATTATGAGCCAGATATAGGCTCATCTAAAAAGCATGAAAAATTGTGTGCTAGATGCATAGATGTATTATCAAGAATCTAGCTTTATTGGCTATTAATTTAAAAATCTCCAGCTATTCTTCCTTGCTTTGGCAAACGAATAGCAATTATTTGCAATATACCAATTGCATATGCAATTAATAAAATATATCCAATAAATCCCGCTATTGGTTCAGTCCAACTAGCTCCAAAAAGGAAATTAAATAAACTTTTTATTAAAATATGGAGATTTTGTGGTCCTTCTTGCCATGCCAAGCAAAGGTTTCCATTGAGAGTCTTTATACAAGAAAGACTTTGAAATGTGAGAGTTAAATATAGCAATGAATATATGCTAATAACACATCGCCATAGTTTTATTGAAAATGCAAGTGCTTTTCTATTTGATAAAGCTCTAATTTCATCATTTAAATCAGTCCAAAACCAAATCGAAATTAGGATTAATACTGGAGATATAAATGAGGTTAAATAGCCAATTGATCTATTGCCAGTAAGCAAAAGGATGCTAATCAAGATTAGGCTGGATACCTTTAAATAGATTGAAAGGAGTCTGATTATTGAGAACTCCTTTTTAATTGTTGCCCAAATCAGCAAAATTAAAGGGATTGTTAATCCAAAAGTGACTCCAAGTCTGTAAGTCAGCCAGACTAAAGTTCGAAACGAAAGATCTGTCATTTGCTAACTCTAACTTGTCTGATTATCGATTTTTGCTTAGATCCCTTTAAGCTAACGAAAGTTATTCAAAATATTTTCGATAGTGCGTCAACATGTCAATCCATTAAGCCAATTCTTTCAACTTTATATTGAGATACCAAAACCAAATGAATTATTTGATGATAAAACTTTGCCTATTCATCTTGATATAGGGTGTGCAAAAGGTGGATTTTTATTTGATTTGGCTAAGTCTAACGGTGGATGGAATTTTCTTGGTATAGATATAAGGAATGCTTTGATAGATTTTGCAGAGAAAGAGAGAATGAATTTAGAAATAAATAATTTGAGATTTATCTTTTGTAATGCAAATGTGAGTTTGGAAAATTGGCTATTAGCACTTGATAGTAATAAACTCGAAAGAGTTTCAATTCAGTTTCCTGATCCTTGGTTTAAAAGACGACATCAAAAAAGGAGAGTACTTCAACCATCTTTATTATTTGCCTTGGCTTCTGCAATGCCACAAGGCTCAGAGTTGTTTATACAAAGTGATGTTTATAGTGTTATTAAACCAATGATTGAACTTATCAAAAATAGTAATTGCTTTGATTCGCCTGATGAATTCGATAACCTTTGGTTAGCAGATAACCCATTTAATGTATATACAGAGAGAGAAATATATGCTTTAAAGAAAGGGCTTACAATATATAGAAGATTGTTTTACAGAAATAAAAGGATTCCAGAAAAATTTTCTATTTATTTCAACTGATAGTAGAAGCTGCAACCATTGCAATTTTAGAACACCAGTGCTCAACTTTAGATTGATTATTTGATTCAACCATTACTCTCAATAAAGGTTCTGTCCCACTTTCTCTAATTAGGACTCTTCCTTCTCCTCCTAAATCGTACTTAGCTTCTTTGATTAGAGATTGGAACGATTCAGAGTCTTTCCAACTTGTGGTTGCAATTTTCTTTTTTAAAGGGACATTTACTAATTTTTGTGGGTAAGGAGTGAAGCTTTTGTCCAACCATTCTGAGAAGTTCAGATTGGATTCCTTGCTTATAAATGACATCTGTAATGCAGTTAAAAGGCCATCGCCACATAAGTCGTTGAGGCTAGTGAGAATATGACCAGATTGTTCACCTCCAAGGTCAGCCTTTGTATTAACCATTGCTTTATGGACATGTTTGTCGCCAACTTTAGTCCTTTGCATAACTCCTCCTTTGGCTGTCCAAGCTTTTTCAAATCCAAGATTGGACATTGTTGTTGCAATAAGTCTATTTTCGAAAAGCTTCTTTTTTGCTTTTAGATAAGAGCCCCATAGATAAAGAATATGATCTCCGTTCATAATGCGTCCTTTTTCGTCAATAGCTATTACACGATCTGCATCTCCATCAAATGCAAATCCCATCTTTGCATTGTTTTCTAGAATTGCGTTTTGTATAGGTTGTAAATTAGTTGAACCACAACCTACGTTGATTTTTGATCCATCTGCTGTCCCATTGATTACAAAAACTTTTGCTCCTAAAGCTTGAAAGATTTTTTCTCCAAGGATTGTTGCTGATCCCCAGCAAAGATCTAAAACAATTGGAATATTGTATAGATCTTGATTGCCAATGCTGTCTAAAAGACTCCTTTCATAAATATTTAATAAATCAATCCTTTGGTATTTTTTCCCAAAGTTTTTAGTAGAAAAATCTTTCTTTTGAAGCCGTTCTTCAATAAATTCTTGATCCTTCAGACTGATTTTATTTCCATCAAATCCAAATATTTTAATCCCGTTATCGCTTGGCTGATTATGACTAGCGGATACCATCAGACCACCTGCTGCTGAAAATTTTTTAATTAAAAGAGGGATTGCAGGTGTTGGGCAAATTCCTATTTGCCATACTTCTTTCCCTGCAGCAGTAAGACCTGCTGTTAAAGCTGCGGTAATCATTGAAGAGCTATTGCGAGAATCTTCACCTATAAGTACAGGTCCAGTTTGTGAAAGTAATTCTCCACAGCTTTGACCAATTTGTAATACGAGTTCTGGCTTGAAAACTTCTTTTGCATTACCTCTTATCCCATCAGTGCCAAAGATGGTTTTTTTGACTAAAGAGCTTTCACCAATGTCATGCTTTGCATTGTTGCTCATTTTAAGAGTTAATCAAAGCTAAATTGAAAATGACAATAGCCTATTAAGCATTAAATTCTTTCATAGAAATGCCAAAGTGACTTTTGGAACAAACTTGATATGACTAATAGTTCTCCAACAAAAAGTCCATTATCTAGCTTTCAGCGAATCCTTGTATTGATATTTGCTATTGGCTTGGCTGGTGTGCTTTTTGTTTTGCGAGCGGGGTTTGATTCTCGTCAAACTCTCTCTGAATTAGCCAGAAGATCCTTGGAACCAGAGGTTGCACTTGCTAATAATAAACCAACTATCTTGGAATTTTATGCAGATTGGTGTGAGGTCTGCCAAGAAATGGCGCCTGCCATTATTTCTGCAGAAAAACTAAATCGGGAAAAACTTGATATTGTTTTGCTCAATGTTGATAATCCTAAATGGTTAGACTTGATATCTCTTTACTCTGTTAATGGAATACCTCAGATGAACTTTTTTGATCAATTTGGTGAATTGCAAGGCAAGTCAATAGGGCTTAGAAATTTAGATGAGATTATGTTGATTTCAGATTCTTTAATTACTAATAATCAATTACCTGAATTTATAGGGATGAATAGAGAATTAAGGCAATCTTCTATTACAACTAAAGATAGTTTAAAGGTGGTTAAGCCAAAAAGTCATGGATAAATATTATAACCATTCAAGTGCCTTTGAAACTATCGGAAACTCCTTATTGAAAATTGATTTGCATTCATTGGCTATTAACATATGCTCTTTTTGTGTGCCATGTGAAGACCTTAAGTTGATATAATGTATCCACGATCTACATGAACCAGACATATATATTCTTGTAGGAGTGGCTATTGGCAGAACAAACCTTGCACATTCTTTAGCTATCCCTGCATCGAGCATTTCTTGATATAACTGTATACTTTGCTTGAAACTAGAGTTAATTTTTTCTTCAAACTTTAAAATAATATCTTTAGGAAGATCGGAAATTGAATTCTGCCTGTTTTTATTATCTTGTCTCCTTAATTCTGGTATAGGTATTTCTCCAAGTTGGGAGCTATCGGCATACCTTTGTGAAAACTCTTGGAAGGTAAATGACCTGTGACGTAATATCTGAGCTGCTATGCCTCTATTTGTCTCTATTTGAAGAGTCATAAAAGCTTGCTCAAATACACTCCAATGTTCATGCTTAATGCAATATCTAAGAAGTTTAGAAAAGTCTTCGTTCTCTTGATTTTTTGGATTGCTAACTCTGGCTATATAAGCCATAGTTTTTTCAGCATCTGGGGTAACGCTTACCAGATGAACAGAGTTCATAATTAAATTTTGGCTAATGTAACTTCCTCTGGTTGGAATTGATATTTGCCTTGCCGGTCACTATAGGTTGTTTCACATGGGTCTCCTTCGAAAAATAATAATTGGCATATGCCTTCATTTGCATAAACTCTGCAATCAGCCCCTGAGCTATTGCTGAATTCTAATGTTAAGTGTCCTTCCCAACTTGCTTCTGCAGGGGTTGTATTTACTATTATTCCCAGACGTGCGTAAGTGCTTTTCCCAAGGCAGATAACAGTAATATTACTGGGAACTTTCATTCTTTCTAAAGCAACTCCTAGGCCATATGAATGTGCAGGAAGGATAAAATATTTACCATCTTCATCTTCATTTAATGGTGTTTTTTCTAAGTTTGCAGGGTTGAATCTTTTTGGATTCATCACAGTTCCTGGTATATGTCTAAAAATGAGAAACTCTTTTGCAGATAAGCGCAGGTCATAACCATAAGAAGAACATCCAAAACTCAAAACAGGGTGTGTTTTGCTTTTTTGGTCAAGATGTCTTACTAAACGTTTCTCAAATGGTTGAAGCATTCCTGCTTCAGCTTGTTGGGCAATCCAGCGATCGTTTTTAAGCATTATTTAGAGCAACGAAGTTCAGTGACTTGATCAGCCATTGCGATCACCTTAGGCGGTATTGAGGGACCTGTAAGAATTACATCTATTGAACTCAGGCGATCTTCTAGAGTAGAAATTAACTCTTCTTCTTCTAGTAGACCTAATTGAATTGCCAACCCTATTTCATCTAGGACAAGTTTTTGGATTGTTTTTCTTAATAATCTATCTTTACAAATTTGCCATATTTCTCGAATAGCTTCTTTCGCTTCAAGAAATTCCTCTGATTCGGGATCCTTGGCAATTGTTTTGTGTCCTAGAGAATAGGGCAAATTCGGTCTGATCCAAGAGAGCTTGCCACATAGTTTTATAGCTTTAGTTACACCTTGTTCTACTCCACCTTTTAAAAATTGCGCGATAAGAACTTCGCTTCCCAGTCCGGCGGAACGTAAGGCCTCGCTAAGAACAATAGGAAAACTTCCTCTATATGAGGTCATATGAACTTGAATCTGCCCTTGTGGCGCAACAAGTCGGAGATTTGCTTTTTGAGTTGATCCATTACCATTAAATTTACCTAAGTCTCTTAAATTTGAGACCTCGTCTTGATTTAGGTAGCCAGTGCTTGCAGTCAAAAAATCGAAGCTGTTAGTTTCTTGAATTTAGCGCCAAGAAGTTGAAATTCAACAATTATGACACTATCTATAGTGTTTGCTTATTGTCGTCATCTTCTAACTTTTTTTATTACCTAAGTTGTTTTGGTAAGGTTTTTTCAAGAAAAGTTGAAAGCTCGGTACTCAAAGTTTCAGAAAGTCATTATTGCTACAAGTTTTTTTGTGATCCCTCCTTAGCGTCATTTCAATTATCTTGCCAATATGGCAACTGCTGCTGGTGGCTTTGGCCGCCATTCAAATCAGCATTCTGGGTCTCAACAGCAGGCTCAAAATAGTACTTTTAATGACTCACCCGCCAAGACTTTGGTTGATGTCATGAGAGGGCTTGATGGTGCTTCGAATGAGTTTGTAGAGCGCTCAAAAACAATCTTTTTCCCTGGAGATCCAGCAGAGAGGGTTTATTTAATAAAACGCGGAGCTGTTCGATTAACTAGAGTTTATGAATCTGGAGAGGAAATTACTGTTGCTTTATTAAGGGAAAATAGTTTGTTTGGAGTTCTTTCTTTGCTGACTGGAGACCGGTCAGATCGTTTTTATCATGCTGTCGCATTTACAAGAGTTGAGATGATCTCGGCACCAGCAGCATCTGTAAGAAATGCTATTGAGGGAAATAGTATGGTTGGCTTGCTTTTACTTCAGGGTGTTTCTAGTAGGGTTTTGCAAACTGAAACCATGATTGAAACGTTGACTCATAGAGATATGTCATCGCGATTAGTGAGCTTTTTATTAGTTCTTTGTAGAGATTTTGGCGTTCCTGATGCTAAGGGGATCACCATAGATCTTCGTCTGTCACATCAATCCATTGCTGAAGCAATAGGTTCTACAAGAGTCACTATTACTCGTTTGCTTGGTGATTTAAAGAATCTAGGATTGCTTCAGGTTGATAGGAAAAAAATAACTATTTTTGATCCTATTGCACTTGCTAAACGTTTTAATTAAAAAATCTCTTTTAAAGAATATAATTATAAGAATAACTAATAATGATAAGAATTTATTGTGACAGGCTGGTCGTTAATCATTGTTCTAATTATTCTTGGCGGTATAATTTCAACGTTAGGAGATTTTTTAGGGAGTAAAATTGGCAAGGCAAGGCTGAGTATTTTTAAGTTAAGGCCTAGAAGAACTGCTGTTTTGATCAATATTCTTACTGGGAGTCTTATTAGCTCACTTTCTTTAATGTTTGTCTTATCAGTTAACAGGCAACTCAGAGATGGTTTGTTTAGGCTGAATGATATCAAGGCTGAATTAAAGGAAAAGAAAAAAGAAAAGGAAATTTTAGAAAAGAGGATTCAGAAAGAGAGAAAAGATTTTCTTGTTTTAAGGCAAGGACAAGTGGTTATTGCTAGTGGCCAGACTTTGGCCTTAATGACTATTCAATCTAAAGATAAATCAAAAATAAAAAGTGAGATAGAAAGACTAATGAGTCTTGCTAATTATAATGCATACCTCCAAGTTAAGCCTGGATTACGGCCAAAGGAGAGATTGCTGAGAATAAGAAAAGATTATATTCAAATGTTGGAAGAAAAGGTTTCGGATGACAATAAGTGGGTTGTCAGAATACGGTCTGCACAAAATGTAATTTTAGGAGAAGATTATTTTTATGTTTTTGTTGACCCTATCTTAAGTAAAAATATTGTCAAAAAGAATGATGTTATAATCAGTAAAACATTTAATCGCAAAGAATTAATTTCAAGTTCATTTAATAGAAATATAAAGATACTTTTGGACTTAACACTTGCAGAAATCAAAAGAAAAGGTTCCTTTATGTCTGACATACAATTTGACTCTAACTCGATTAGATCTTTGCGTAGTCAAATTAGAAGAAGTGATCTTGAGTCTATAGTTCTGGAAACGATATCATTAAAAGATAGTGAGATAGCAGATCAAGTATTTGTGGTCATTAGACTTAATAATGATATTAATTAAGTAACTTTATACCTTGAATAATATTATTGCTATTGACCCAGGTACAAAAAAATGTGGTTTATTAATTGCAGATATTTCAAGGAACCATCTGATCGATGCCAAGGTAGTAACTAAAGATGAAGTAATTAATTTAATAGTTCAGTGGTCAAATCAATATTCATTTCAATTAATTATTATTGGAAATGGTACAAATAGTAAATATTGGGTAGAGAAACTTGAGAAGAACAAATTATCTCCTATTGAGCTTGTGGAAGAAAAAGGAACAACACTTAGAGCGAGAACTAGATATTGGGAGATTTATCCTCCTGGTTTTTTCTTGAGCTTAATTCCCAAGGGAATGTTGCTTCCACCAAAGAATTTAGATTCAATTGCTGCTTTGGTTTTATTAGAAGATTACTTGCAAAAAAAACTTTCTTTCTCTGATAATTTAAGCTTTAAAATTTGGCCCGAACAGTAAACTTATAATCTCCACCTGGTTCAAGGTAATAGTCAGTTTGAATTAAATACTTTAATAGGGCATCTTCTATAAGAGCTCTGCCAAAGGGGGGATTAACCACTAATCTACCTTGACTAAAACTCCATATAAAATCCCATTGAAAATCACCAGCATATACTTCACCTTTTATAGATTGACTAGAGAAGTTTTGACTATGTATCTTGAGGTGCGCTGTAGTCCTTGGAGGTAAATTCATCTTATTAGATATTTCATGTAGGCTTGAATGAATTTAGTTGATTAATACCTATTTGCAGTCCATGATTTTTGATCAATTCGATACCTTTTAATACTTCATCTATAACCTCATCAATTATTTGCTCCTCGGAAGAATTAAATTTACCTAAAACATGCGAAACGGTAGTTCTTTTACGATCTTCATTAATAGTGCAAGGGTGTCCGATTCCTATTTTCAACCTACAAAAATCTTGAGTGCCAATGTGCTGAATAATGCTCTTTAGACCATTGTGACCTCCGGAACTTCCTTGAGTTCGAACTCTGAGTTTGCCCAATGGAAGGTCAATATCATCTACAATTATCAAAATCTGATTGCTTTTGCAATTAAACCATTCCATCGCAGAGCGGATAGATTTCCCACTTTCATTCATGAAAGTATTAGGCATCAGAAGCTTTTGTTTTGTGACTCCTGACCCTATATCAGCAACTTGAGCAAATATTTTTTTGTTGGTTTTAAATTCAGTCGAATACTTCGTTGCAAGCCTTTCAAGCGTCATAAAACCAACGTTATGACGAGTTTTCCTATAAGAGGAACCAGGGTTCCCTAGGCCTGCTAATAGCTTGAATTTATAATTATTCATCCAAGCTGATGAAATGGATCAATGGGTTGATTTCTTTAAATCTTATTTCCCTTAAAGCTTTTTGGGTAGATATAAATTTTTTAGATCTCTAATCCCTATGCTCCTGTGCATGTAAGAGATGCTGAGTTGGTTTTTAATCTTTATGAGAAAGTTAATTATTCACGAGACTTGCACTGAGCTCGGGAAGAGGCTTTTCTCAAAAATATGTAAATCATAAGAAATTATGATGGCCATCCCTGGCAATCCAACTCCAAATATATTTAAAAATTCTTGGTTATTCGATTTTTAAAAAGAATTAGTTGATACCGTTCCAATCAACTGAGAAACCCTGTAAAAGAAGTGATTGGTTGTAAATCTGTAAAAGTATGACAAGAAATACTAGTAGCAATACACCTACAAATGCCATGACAGGGACTGCTCCCCATCCTGCGACAACTTTTCCTTGTCCAGAATTGCCAATTGATTTTAGTAGAGAGCCAAGAGGTGTTTTTTGTCCCATTTTGAATGTTGTTCCTCAGTTAATGAACAATTTTGGATATTGTATGGGAAATCTGTTCACACCTGTAAAAATTTTTGATGGAAACTTCATCTCCAGCAATGTTAATTGCCGTCACTTTGGTAGTAGTTTTATTTGGACTGACTGGATTTGGAGTGTATACAGCTTTTGGCCCTCCTGCTCAGCGATTGGATGATCCTTGGGATGATCATGATGATTAAGGAAATATTAGAAAACCTTGATTTTCCCTAAATTCAGCATCGAATCATTTCAATCATGGTAAACATTGTTGTTAATTTGCCCTCAAGGCCCCATAAGATACCTTTGTTTCTATAGAAGCGGACGCTATTCATGCTTGCCTTAAAGATTTCCGTATACACGGTCGTCTTCTTTTTTGTTGGAGTCTTCCTGTTTGGTTTCTTAGCTAGTGATCCAACAAGAACGCCTGCTAGAAAAGATCTAGAAGGTCCTCAGGATTAATTGAATCTTTTTGATTTGTGATTAAATCCAAATACTGATCTTAAATAGCTCAGTATTTCTTTGGATTATGCAAATATATAGCGTCGACAACTTTTTTTGACGGCGAAATTATCTAATGCTTGGATTTGGTGCTAAGGAGTTATTAGTTGCGGTTTTTTCATTAGTTACCGTAGCTACCCCTTTTAGGGTGACTACAAATGGAAAGTTTTTCCCTTTGAGGATAGAAAAGTACAAAGCTAATTCTTTTGAAACTGTTAGTTGCACCAAGCTTCCAGATTCTTCGGTTCAATCAGATAATCAAGTTAACTCTTCTGATACAAATACTTCACTTTCATTACAAGAAGAATCTTCTGAATTGCAGGAAGTTGAGTCTAATGAGGTTCTTTCTGCAGACAAAGCCTTCGACCAAAAAGATTCTTTAGAGGATATACAGGCTCAATCAGATAAGTTGCTTGAGTTAGATATTAGTTCTGAAAGTCAGTACATGAAGACGGGGAATATATTTGTTGCAGAGGGTGACGTAAGAGTTACTGTAAAAAATGGAATTATAAAAGCAAATTATATAGAATTTGATAAAGATAATAATATTTTAACTGCAAAAGATAATGTAGTTTTTGAGCGAGGATCTCAGTACTTTCAAGCAAGCTTTTTTAAATATGATTTAACGAGCCAAAATGGATTTATTAGAGACGTATATGGGGTTGTTAGGTTAAAATCATTGGATCAAGATTTAGGGTTAGAAAATAAACCTTCAATGATTGATAATTCTACAAAAATACAACAAAAAGTAATCTCTAAAAGATATGAACCGTGGGGTAGTATGTCATTGCAAAGAGGAGGGCTATCGAACTCTAGATTAGATCCTTATGGAAAAAATAGATTTATTAATAAACCTATTAATAGTTGGAGGTTGCAATCAAAATGCATAGTCATTAATAAAGAGGGTTGGAAATCTAATGAAATTAGTTTCACTAATGATCCAATTAGCCCTTCTCAGAACAGGTATCTTGCGAAAGAAGTTATAGCTCAAGAAGATAAAGACGGAATATTAATTGTTACATCGAATAAAGGAAGATTTATCCTTGAAGAGAAGCTTAAAATACCTGCAGGCTCTAGAACCTATAGTACTAAGAAGAGTGAGAAAAGAAGATTAATATATGCCTATGATCAAAAAGATCGTGATGGATTCTATGTAGGAATTCAGTCAGAGCCAGTACAGCTAGGTGATAATTATGAGCTTACTATTCAGCCACAAATTCTTTTGCAAAGAGCTTTTCTTTCGAAAACAAATTCCTATGCTGATACTGACTCTTCGATAATCAGTGAAAAAGTAAAACGAACTGCCTATCTTTCAGATTTATTTGGTTTAGAAGCAACTTTAACTGGCAAAGTATTTGATTGGGATTCTGAATTAGTCGCAGATATCAGTACTTTGAATACTGAAAGATTCTTTTATGGAAGTAGATATTCAGCTAAATTAAAAAAGAAGATTGAAATAAATGGCATTGAAGATATCGAGGCTAATTTGTTTGCTGCTTATCGTGAAAGATCTTGGAATGGAAGTCTTGGGGAAAGTGATATTTATAGATCTTTTGGAGGGTTTTTAGAAAAGACCGGTGGTTGGATAAAGGGAAAGACAGATTTCAAATATGCTTTAGGCTCGGGAGTTGGATATTATCAGGCGGAAAAACTAGATGAAGTTGATTTAACGAGTGCTGCAAAGTTGAGTTTATATTCTTCGTTGTCTGCTGAATATCCCCTAATTCCATTTAAGTCATCTATTTCTTCAAGGGCCTATTCTGCAAGCTCCAGTGTACTTCCAATTAAATCAGGATTATTTTTACATTCATTTTTAGAAGGTGCTAATTATTATTATGATAATGGTAAGAATCAGGCTTCTATAACAATAGGAGCAGGCCCAAGGCTTACATTTGGCAACTTCAAAGCCCCTGTTCTTGACTTTACAAGTTTATCTGTTATTCCAGCTGTGACATTTAAAGCTGGTGAAAGTCCTTTTAAATTTGATAATGCAACTGATTTGCGGAAATTGTCTTTTACTTTAAACCAAAGACTGATTGGCCCTTTTGTCTTTAACGGTGCTTATGATATTAATATTGATTCTGATTCTGATCAATATGGTGATGTTATAAATGCCAAACTTTCTGTATTAATTGAAAAAAGATCTTATGGTTACGGAATATTTTATGATATACAAAATCAAGGAGGTGGAATAATGTTTAGATTGAAAGGTTTTGACTTTAGTGGTCCTGGCGAGCCGTTTGTTAAAACTCCAAGTAACTTTAATAAATGAAAGTTTGAGTAATTATTTGATTAATCAATATCAAATTCAAAAGAGTTGAGGTATGGAATTTGTTTAGCAATAGACTTAATTTTTGACTTTTGAGAGATTAGTAAAGAAGTTGCATCCCATTCTCCTGAAATCAATATCTCAGATGCACCTTTTTCCATCAAGGTATTCCAAGATTGACTTTTAGACCTCAATATTTTTGAAGTGATATCAAACTCATAATTTTCTTGTGGGACTTGTTCAACTTCTTTTTGCAGTTTGGATATATTTAACTCTGACATTCGTGCGCAAGGGATTCCTATGCTTAAACAATTGCCATAAAAAATTTCTGCAAAGCTTTCTCCTATGATTAATTTAATACCCCATCTTAAAAGGGCTTGAGGTGCATGCTCTCTACTAGATCCACATCCAAAGTTCTTATTGACAATTAAGATTGATGAACCTTGGTTTATATCTACGTCAAAAGGGTGAGTTCCTTTTCTTTCCTTTCTATCATCTGCAAATACCTGATGCCCCAAATTATCAAAATTGACGCATTTTAGAAACCTTGCAGGAATAATTCTATCAGTATCAATATCATCTCCTCTTAGGACAATGCATTGACCAGATACTTTTTTAATTGAGCCTTTTGGAAATTTAATAAGATTGTTCATTTTTACTCTTGTATGAGTTATATCATTTTTCTGACATCTGTTACATGTCCAGTTATAGCTGCTGCTGCTACCATCGCAGGACTCATTAGTAATGTTCTCCCTTGGGCTGAACCTTGCCTTCCTTTGAAATTGCGATTACTCGAGCTTGCACTAATTTGATTGCCTTCTAGACGATCAGGGTTCATTGCAAGACACATTGAGCATCCAGGTTCTCTCCATTCAAACCCAGCATTTTTGAATACATCATCTAACCCTTCTTTTTTCGCTGCATTGGCAACTCTCTCTGAGCCAGGGACTACAAAAGCTTTAATCCCTTTGGCAACTTTTTTGTTCTTTGCAATTTTAGCCGCTGCCTGAAGGTCACTTAGGCGACCATTTGTGCAACTGCCAATAAAACAAACATCGATAGGTAAACCTTGAATTGGTTGTCCTGGCTTGAGATTCATATAGCAATAGGCTTCGTCTGCAATTTGTTGATCATTGGGATGTAGGCATTCTTTCTTTGGTATTGACTCGTCAATACCTATCCCTTGCCCTGGAGTTATTCCCCATGTAATTGTTGGTGATATTTGTGAAGCATCAAAGATAACTTCATCATCAAATACTGCATCTTTGTTTGATGCTAAGGTTCTCCACCAACTTATTGCTTTTTCCCAATCATCTCCTTTTGGCGAATATTCCCTTCCTTTTAGATAAGTATATGTAGTTTCATCTGGATTGATATATCCGCATCTTGCTCCAGCTTCAATAGCCATATTGCATATAGTCATTCTTTCTTCCATTGATAATTTTGCAATTGCAGGACCTGCAAATTCATATGCATACCCAACACCACTTTTAACTCCAAGTTCTCTTATTACATGAAGGATTAAATCTTTAGCAAAAACACCTTGCGCCAAAGCTCCCTCCACCCAAATCCTTCTAACTTTCAGCTTATTTATTGCTAGGCTTTGGCTAGCAAGTACATCTCTTACTTGACTTGTTCCTATTCCAAAAGCAATTGCTCCAAAGGCTCCATGAGTAGAAGTATGGGAATCTCCACAGACAACTGTCATGCCTGGTTGAGTTAGTCCTGTTTCAGGTGCAATCACATGAACTATTCCTTGATTGCCTGAATTTATATTAAAAAGTTTGATTCTATGGCGTATACAATTTTTTTCTAGAGTCATTAGCATTTCTTCTGCTAAAGGATCTAAGAATGGTCTTTTTTGATTAATTGTGGGAACTATATGGTCAACGGTTGCATAAGTTAGTTCCGGGTATAAAACATTTAGGTTTTTTTCTTCTAAAGCAGCAAATGCTTGAGGACTTGTGACCTCATGGACTAAATGCAGCCCTATAAAAAGTTGCGTGGAACCTCCTTGCAGTTTTTTGACTGAATGTAGTTCCCACACCTTGTCGTATAGTGTCCCTGAGCTCAACGATTGAAATCCAAATAATATATAGACCTTAAGCCTTTTTGAGAAGAATTAACCTTAGTTCGTTCAATGCTCTCATAACACTCAACTCTTGGATTTCAATTCGATCTCTATGAGAGCCAAAATTTACAGAGATTGAGTTAAGGAGATTTGGACCAGCTATTCCAAATTGAACAAATCCAATGGGTTTTTGTTCTGTACCCCCTGAAGGGCCTGCAATACCACTGATTGCGATAGCCCAATCTGCGTCAAGTTTCTCTTTCGTCGCTATTGCCATAGCTTTGGCAACTTCTTCGGAAACAGCCCCATGATGATTAATTAATTCTTTATTAATACCTAAAATCTCCTGCTTGGCAAAATTGCTATATGCAATGACGCCTCCTTTAAAAACATTAGAAACCCCTGGGATTGAGGTTAGATTATCTCCAAGTTTTCCTCCTGTGCAAGACTCTGCAACTGCAAGAGTCTCTTTCCTTTCTTCTAATAAAGTAATGATTGTTTCAGCTAAAGTTTTTTCATTTTTGCTAAAACACTTATCACCTGTTCTCTTTATTAATTCTGACAAAATTGGCTTTATTAGATTATTTGCAGACTCAAGATCTGGCCCCTTCGCTGTGATTCGTAATTTCACTTCTCCTAATGATGCATAGGGAGCGATAATTGGATTTTTTATCTCAAGTAAGTCTCTAATTTTATCAGCCAATAAAGATTCACTAATGCCAGTAAAACTTAATGTTTTTGTAGAAACTATCTCATCAATCGTGATATTATCTTTGATCCATTGTATTACAGTATTATTCCACATATTTTTCATTTCAAATGGTACGCCTGGTAGAGTAATAATTGTAAAATCTGGAATAGGAGTCCAAATCATACCAGGCGCAGTTCCTGTTGGGTTTGGTATAATTAGTGAGTCTTTTGGGAAAAATGCCTGCTTAAAGTTGCTTATTGGAATATTGGAATTGGAGGATTTAAATTGATTCTTTATATTTAAAGAAATTGCTTTAAATTCTATTAATGGACTGCTAAATGCTTTTGCTATAGATTCTTTAGTTAGATCATCAGGAGTAGGTCCCAGGCCTCCAGTGGCGACAATTAAATTACATCTTTTGGAAGCTTCTTTGATGAATTTTTGGATATTTTTTGAGTCATCTCCTATAACAGTTTGACGGAGATGCCTTAACCCTATTTTAGAGAATTCTTTTGCTAGCCATGTTGCATTTGAATTTAATGTATTACCAGAGAGCAACTCTTCGCCTATGCAAAGTATCTCAGTGGAATTATGAATTTTTTTGAACAATTGAAGTTAAGTGTTTAATTTATAAAGAGGGAATAGTTTGCATAATTCCAATACACTGTCTTTGCATTTTCTCTGAATATTGGTGTCTTTTGGATTTAATAAACGATCTGCTATTAAGTTGCCAACTTGATAAAATTCTTCTGCTTTGAATCCACGTGATGTTAAAGCAGCACTGCCTAGCCTTAAACCACTAGTTACAAAAGGAGATTCAGGGTCAAAGGGAACAGTGTTTTTGTTAGCTGTAATATTTACTTCTGCTACAAGTGTGTCTGCTTCTTTCCCAGTCATATTAATGCTTCTTAGGTCTAGTAGCACAATATGATTATCTGTTCCATTGCTTACAACCGATATTCCTCTGTCTTGTACTTTGTCTGCCAATGCCTTTGCATTAGTTAGAACTTGCCTGCTGTATTCATTGAATTCAGGCTGAAGAGCTTCTTGAAAGGCAACAGCTTTGGCGGCAATAACATGTTCTAAAGGCCCCCCTTGCGTGCCAGGGAAAACAGATTTATCTAACTTCTTTCCTAGTTCTTCGTTGTTCGAAAGTATGAGCCCTCCGCGAGGGCCTCGAAGCGTTTTGTGTGTTGTTGTAGTCACCACATCACAAAATTCTATTGGATTGGGATGTAAGCCACTGGCTACAAGTCCTGCTATATGAGCTATATCAGCCATTAGATATGCTCCAATTTCATCTGCTATTGATCTAAAAGCCTTGAAATCAATAACTCGGGGATAAGCTGAATAGCCGCAGATAATTAATTTTGGGCGATGTTTAAGAGCAAGTTCTCTAACTTTGCTCATGTCTAAAATATGAGTTTTTTCATCGACTCCA
>MDSZ01174985.1_pt1 | contig 19904 bp, 22 predicted proteins | sample 811201 | NCBI WGS metagenome assembly MDSZ01 (sample SAMN05326647, study PRJNA326480) | marine metagenome | isolation source: seawater | place: Indian Ocean: North | collected 2010 | reverse complement strand
GAGTCATGGAATTCGATTAATACAACCGGAGTATCACTCGATGAAACCATTTCCTCTTGGAGTAAGGCTCTCTTAATGGTGCGAGACTTAGAGTAGGGCGCGTCGAGCATCTGGAATCTGGCCTGTTGCTCTGTCAACTCACATTCATCACCATTACAGATACCTGGCTTGATTAATTGGTCGTCGTAGTCGTTTTGACGTGTGTTATTTATGAAACCACATCGGCAGCGCCACGCTACACTGTAATACGAAGCACGACTCGCTGACATATTGGTAATCTGACCACGAACCCTCACAAGCAGACTCAATTCCGTGGATTCAAGACAAGAACGGATAGTCCTATCGCGACTATTAGTGATTCCTGTCACTCTATATTCTGGCCCATTGAAAGTCAACGGGTTTGTTTGGTATCGAGTGCGGTATGTTTCATAAGCATAGAAGATAAATGGGTTCTGTATGTTCTTGAAAGTCTCCATTGTCGCTTCATAGTTGTAAGTTAGGTAGTTAGCCAGCATTCGATACCTGCCGACAAACTGAGCCCAATTTGTGTAACTTATGTTGAAGTTATTGTTTGTAAATCGCAAGTCCTCAGACTCATCCATCTCTTCTGGCGCATGAGCAGGGACATGGTAAGCAAGGTCAATCAATTCACAGTCAAGAGTTATGACATCGTGTCCGAACCCACTGTCATTACCAAGGATATTCTCTTCGATTTGGGTGCGGAGGCTATTCATACTTCGTGCACGGTGAAGAACGGTTGTAGCATCCAGCCTCTCCTCTTGTTGTAATCTTGCTGAGGCTATGTCAGCAAGCCTATCCACGTTGTCTTGCCCAAGTCCAAACTCAGCAAGTGCACCCGAGTGATATAGTAAGTAAGTCCTAACTGATGCCTCTATACTATTGCGTAATGTTTGGTCCATACCACTGAATTGGATAGTCATAGTGTTCCCTCCTTATGTTGATACATGTAAGCACGTGGGACTCCATACCCCGCTACTGCAACTCTAATACCTTCATCAATCTCCCAATTGGGATTGCGTGGTGAAATGTATTCACTAAGCATATTGGTAAAGGACTGATTCTCTTTGCTTGGATAATTGTGAATAAAGCAGGACTTTGTCAAATCCTTCAGATATACTTGCTCTTGACCACTTCGTAAGAAGTTACGAATCATGATATTGAATGATTCATCCATATCCTCTATGAAATCAATACCCTTGACGGCGGCGACTGCTGACTCCCAATCAGAGTCTTGGATGTGATAGATAGTAGCGGTGCGTGGAGAGTTAGGATGGCACGCTACCCTGTCCTTTCGTTCAATGATAAAATCGAACAAAGTATCTTTCATGAAACCCTGCATAATCGTATGAAACCTCTTACGAGTCATAGTTGACAATCCAGGAATAGTCACAACATACTTGTAATTCAGAAACCCTCGATTCTGCATGTGTTGAAGCAAAACAGGCCAAAACGGTTTCCATACTATCCGTGGCATTAGATTCCGCCTCCTATGCTTCGAGCCAATTCTATTTTTGCATCGAGGTCTATGTTTTGGAAATGATATGCAGTTTCTTGCTGGTTACTGTCTAATCGGCAAGAACACATTGTCGCTTCAATGAATTGCGGGTTAGGGTTCTTGCTATCAAAAGCCTCCCATGCGTGTTGTTTTGTCATTCTCTTCATTACCTCATGAAACATCTTGCGGCTGATAGATTCCATTCCCTTTACATTCGCAACAACCCACGAATAATTGATGAAACCCCTTGCCAACATGTGTTGCTTGAGGATTGGCTCATAATTTTTCCATACTAATCTCGGCATCCTTCTCTCTCCGGGAGCAGGGCTTGAGAAAATGTAGTGTATATACTTTCGGGTTACGTTAGGAACGTAACGGGAGAAAAAGTGTGACACTGCTCTGAAAAAAGGACACCCCCTATCACTGCCCAGGAATGCCGTTACGGTAGGAACGACACATTGGGCGCAGTATCACAAAAAAGTGTGTCGAAAAGAAAAAAGCATGTGTGTCGTAAAAAATAAAAATATGATTCAGTATCACGTTTAGAAGAAAAAAGAGTGTGTCGTATAGAAAGTGCTATTTTGGTGTTTAACGACACACAGGCGCAGTCATACGATTATTAGCGTAAAAATACAAAAACTGAACTTTTTGATTATTCCGATAAAGAGTGAAACTTTGGCGCAGTATAACGAATAGGTGGGATGGTAAAAGAGTGTGTCGCTAAGAACGACACACTCCACTTGCGTGCGCGCACGATGCTTTTTCTGAGAGATAGATTATTCTTATCTATTCACATATTCTTCATAACGAACTAAGGATTCTCCTTCACCTACGAAATAAAATCTTGATGCCCTACTTACTTTGTGTTCTCTCACTCCATTGGAATGTAACTTCTCTATCAGTTCTTCTCTTTCTTCACTTGAGATGTCAGAAGGTATGAGGTTCAACCGCTTTAGGTGGTTATTCATAACTCCCCCTTCTTTAGCGATATGTTCGCTGATTGCACTAAGCCATGTATCGAGATTCCCTCTTTCTGCCATAACTTCTTCATCTTCTGGAACTTCCTTTTCTGGAGGCGGGGCCGTAAAGCCTTTCACCGAACGAACTTCGACTTCATCAACATCAACCAATTCCTTCTCTTCTGCGGTGCGTTCGATTCCCAGTTCTTTCTCGGACATGAACATGAACACATTGTCTGCCATTCCCATTCCCATTGGTGATACCGGCGGTTGGTTTCCTTGTGGTAGTGTTTCAAGACGGTCAACTGCCTTCAGTAAGAGATTGATTTTCACTTCAAGGTCACTAACTCTTCGACCAAGTGATTCCACAGAGCCCATTAGTTCGACTTGTATGTTCCTAACCAACTGACTTAACTCTTCTATCTTATTCGCTCCAAGAACATTTGTGCCTAATCCAGACCACACTGTTTCCTCTGTCATATTCACCATGGCATTGTAAAGCGGTGAAAAAGGTTATCCGGTTGTTTATGGTGGGGTTGCATGTGCCCCTCAAGTTGTTTGTGGAATCTTGGCAGCGCCAATCCAAGCGTGCTGAGACAATGCTCAAAGACGCAGGCAAGCGTTTTGATACCATAGATGTCGGTGCTTCTTTCTTTGGACGCCAGGTTTTGGAGAGTGTAGCCGGAGAGTATTATACTCCATATCTCTTTGTTGACGGAGTTGGTTACAAAGGATTGGAGGGATTGAGTGACTATCTTACCCAGTGACTTCGAGTGCCATTGGTCTCTATCTGAAAGCGAGTGTTGGGCTCGCCAAGAGAAGTTCACAATAGATGAGTTCACTGGAGTCGTTTCATGTCAATTGTGCGGACTTATGATTGAAGTCCAAACAGACTTAGAAGGAGGTGTAATGGTTGACGACGCTTATTCTTCGAGCAGTGATGATGACGATGATGGCAATGCTGACAATCCAGAGTTCAATAATGTCGAAGATATTTTGGAAGGAGAAGGCGCTGAGTGGACTCCAGAGGAAACAATGTATAACGAAATCAAGCAAGTGATGTTATCAATTGCTAACGAGTTTTCAGAATATCCTGGAATCAACTTAGATGAAATCGAAGATGTGGATGAGAAGAGGCACTACGAAGAGATGGGTAATGAATCAAAAGGCTATGCGGGCTACATCTTTACAAATCTCGAATCATTAGCCAGCCTTTACATGCACTTCACTAAATACGGAATCAACGTTTTTCCCGAAAGAGTTCCTAACCGAAGAGAATACTCTCTAACAGTGATTGCTCTTCATCGCATAAAGAACAATAACATTCTGAATATCGAAAACATGTTGCGTTTCATAGGGGAGAAACCCCGCACCATCATCAAGCAAGCATACGAGTTAGCAAGAATAACGCTCGCTGAAGATAAGAGCGAAGTCGAGTTCTATATTGAATTGTACGGACAGGCCCTCGGATTTAGTTCAGATAACATACGTTCATTAGTCGAAGAATGGGAGAAAGACCGAGAGCCCGAAGTAATAGCGGAGGCACAAGTGAAGGCCCTTGCATTTTTGCTCTCCGGTATGGAACATCTCTTCAATGAAAAGAAGACATTGACTGAAGCAGTCACACCTTTGGGTCTCAACAGAAATACGGTAAGTCGAGTCAAGAAACGCTATGACGATTTCTTCAAAACCATTAAGCCCGCTTTGTAATGACAGTGTATTCATGGCGAAAGTCACATGGAACGAATTCCGCTCTTTACACAAAGGGCAAGCAAGAGATGAAATTAAAGTCCTATGGACACAATACAAGGAGGGTCAATATGAAATTGAGACCGAGAACAATGAAGCACCGGTTGAAACTGAAACTATTGAAGTCGAAGAAGCCGAAGAAGTTGAAGAAATCGACCACCGCAAAGAATTCCTCAAACTCTTCAATGAACTCTATATCCTCAACACGACGGGCGAAATCTCGAAGTCCCTTCACCAGGAACTCATGACCCACGCACTGGCAACCCGCCCAGATAATTACCAGTGTGGCGCAGGCGATGGATGGACTCTTTACTTGGGTGAAACTAACAAAGCACTACTTGTTAACGAAACTCGCCAGACTGCATTCGCAATCACTCGAAAGTATTTCCACCGTTTCTATCAAGGTGCGGCATTAATTGATACACAACTGTTTTCAGACGACGGAGGAGTCGAGAGATTGAAACTACGATTCAAGAAATTGGGTAAGTTAGTATCTCGCTACCCTGTTCCCGGCGTGGAAATCAGAGTGCCTTCCTCTAAGTTAGACATCCCACTACCAAGTGGAGTGATGTGATTTGGACAACGCCGAAGTATTGCTGCAACTTGCAGCAATGCAAGCCAACCAGTCTAATGCTGGTAAAACACCCAGCAAAATCTATGTGGTGTATAATCCGAAGCAAGTAGGCGTTTGGTGTGAGAAAACCAATTGTCCTGTTACCGGTCGAAGAACAAAAGTTGAGACGGTAAAACTTCGTAAGAGCCAGACAATGTCAGCGTTCTTGACCGACGATGATGCTACTGAAGAAGAAGTAGTGACAAAAGAAGATGACGAAGAAACCGAAGTCAAAGTCTTACGCGACCATGGTCCACGCAATCGCCATCACACTCTCGGTATTGTGGCGGCATTCACTAAACAAAGTGAAGCAACAACATACATTGAAAACTTCTATACTGCGTCTCAATCAATACTTTCAGCGATGGCAGTTGATGATTTACCTATGTTCGAGATAGCAGAAATCGAATACTACCAGTGAAAGGTATTTGAACTGGCACTTGTGCCTAATGTTCTATGAAACTTTACCGTTGCCCCCGTTGCGGTAGTGAACGCCTTGCTGCTATGAGTAAAGGGAAACCAAAGTGCCGATGCGAGTCGGGAGTTAAAATGCAAGAGGTGGGGGTGCGTGCTCGCAACGTGTCCCGTCTCAAAGTTACCAATACTGGACCGCAAGGTGGTTCAGCCGGGGCGAAGGAGCGTTGTGTCGAATGCAACCGTTTGTTAGGACTCCGCAACCGCAGAGATAGAGCAAAGCCTAACACTTTCAGATTGTGCTTTGCTTGTCGTGCAAGTCCCCCAGAGAGTTACTACTGTAACGGGACTACTACCACAGGAACGACTTGCCGAAGAATACGTGACAAAGATAGCGACTTTTGCAGTTGGCACCGTTAAGCCCAATCTTCATCATCAAGGTCAGCGAAGTCAAACTCATCATCGCTTAATGCTTGGGCTACTGCTCCTAATTGTTCAATCTGCGAATACAGTCTGCCACGATTGACCCGTTGCTGAATAGTCAAGTCATCCATCAACTTACCATCAACTTGATACATTTCTCGTAGCAAAAACCCGTTGTATTTGCTTGAACCAAGAAGATAAAGCCACAAACAACGCATCGCCATCAGTATCAAACCTTTATTGGAGACCATGTCGGCCTTGGGACCTGTGATTGTTTTCTCATCATAGACCAAATTACCATCAAGAAGGAATTGGAAAACATCGTTAGGAATGTATTTCCAAAGTCTTGCATCATGACCAGAACGAATCTGTTCAAGGAACTCAACTTCGTGTCCTGTAAGTTTGATATTCGTTACAATTTTTTTGCTATCGGAATCCGGCTTTTTGTGAGAAAACAATTGTTTCAACCATTGAATTCTCTTTCTTTTCCACTGTCGAGACTTGCGGTTTCTTGCTGCCTGGTCATGTGTATCTCCCCAACCCATATCCCGTAGGGATATGTGTAGTGGACTTGAAGGTTGGGTCATTATTGGGTAGTAAAATAGTGGATTTCTGTAATCATGATTATTTGCTAACCAACCTCATCCTTTATGACCACTATTCAATGCCATTGATTCCATGCAAGTCAAGGCTGCTTCAATTTGGGTTACTAATCCGCAGGGCGAATCAATCGAATATACTGACGTTCCAGTTCTCTTATCTGACTGGGGAGTGTACATCAAAGGAGATGATACACTAACTCTCATTACATGGGAAAAAGTTACCGAAATCAAATGGACTGACATGAAGACAATCGAGAGAGTCTGGGCTGAAGCCGTACTCGAATCACTTGAGGATATGATGGATGAATTAGATTTCGAAGATGAAGTCGAAGAAGAAGTGCCTGCTAAGGCTGACGACCCTACTGACAACCCGTATGATAACTGAGGTGTTTGATTGTCCGAGATAATCCAGCCCGAACTTGAGCAAGCGCTCAAGAATCACAAAGAGCAAATGAATGTTCATTATGCTCAACTTATAGCCAATCCATACAAGGCCCAGAATCTCATTGACGATATTCGTCGTGAAGTGATTAGCACTGCTGCAACACTTATGGAAAATAGAATCCCGCTTAGTGTCCCGTCCAAGAAGCGCGAATTAACAGATGTTCTCCAGGAAGCCGCAGCAGAGGCTGGTATGATGATGGGTTCGAATGCTATGGCGGCGGGAGTTAGTTTTTTCAGAAATGTAAAAGAAAAGGTGCAGCAAGATGCTCAAGATAGGCAAAAGCCTATCGAAGAAATTGAGATAGTTGTATATGAAGATGAAGATGGAAACTTCTTTTTCATAGACCCAGATACAGATGAAGAAGTTGATTGTGACCAATTCGGTAATCCTTTGGAGGAATGAAAATGAGTGATGAATTTGATATGACAGAAGACCAAGAAGAAGGCGACGCACAGTGGACCTCTCTTGACCCGAGCGAGCGCAAAGAATTATTGAAAAATGTCTTTGCTGACGATAACTGGTATGACGGCACTCCGTTTAGCGACGGTGGTAATAACCATCCGCCGTTTGATGAGATAGCGAATCGTGTAGGTGCTGACAAGAGCATAATTCGAAAGTATTACGTGGCTTGGCTCAAGGCACGAGGTTTCGATGTGGAGTCCATTAAGACTGCACTAACTGCTGGAGCAGACCCCTTGGCAAATGTTGTTGTTTCTAACCCAACGCCAGTGGAGGAACCAAAGCCCTCGACGGCTTACCAGCAAGAAGTCAACCGTATGCAAGAGAAAGCATATGCACCACCAGTGCAAGAGCAACCGTTAGTAATGCAACCACCAAGAGGTAGTTCTGATTCAGATTCTATGTTTGCTATGATGCAATTCCTTGGGATGCAGCAACAAATCTCTGCCAAGCAGCAACATCAACAGATGATGCTTCAGATGGAGCAGCGTCGCCTGGACCAACAAAGAGAATCTGAATTGCGAAGAGAACAACAGGCAAGAGACCAGCAGTTTTCAATGCAACAGATGGCATTCATGCGCGAGATGATGAAATCAAAAGACAGTGATGGGTTCTTTGATTCCGATATGAAGAGCATCTTCAAGCAGCGTATGGTTGAGCAAATGCTTGACGGCGGCAGTAGTTCTGGAGCCCTTGAGCGAATTGCATCAAGACTATTACAACCCGAAATGCTTGGAACATTAGCGAGCGCTGCGAGTAATGTAATACCTACTCGTAATCAAGTGCCTGCTGGTTATGATTCCCCAACATACGACCCGTATGCACAACCAGTCCAAGTCCAACAACCTGCGGCACAAACACCTGTTGTGCAAGAAGCACCAGCAGGAGACAATTTCTTTGAAGGACCCGAAGAAGAGCCAGAAGAAGAAATTGACGTGGACATATCACCCGAGCAATACAAGCATGCACTTCTTGAGCAGTTTAAGCAAATCATGGGCAAGGAGTTAGAGGACCCTAAGACATTGGGGGCAGTTCAAGAACAGATAGAAATTAGCGTTGATAATGTTTGTATTGAATACCCGCAACTCGTCCCTCAAGGTAAGTTAGACAAGATGGCCGAACGCATGGTATTGATTCGCTCAATGCGTGACATCGGTCGAGGAATGCAGGATGCCATTACTAAGATTGAAGAAGGCACTGACGAGGACTTAGTGTATTCATTCATTGTTGGAGAATTAAAGAAGAACGAAATCTTCTGGAAGATATTCAGCGAGCACTCCTATGAGGAGTTGATGGGATTGATTGAGCCATACAAGGAGACCGGTGGTATAATCCACGACTACAATTTCCTACTCCGACCAGACGTTGCTAAGGTTTGCCGTGAGATGTTGAATAGAGTTCAAGCCGCTTGAGGTGGTTAAATGGTTATAGAAGATTGGGAAGAAGAGAAGCGTAAGCGTGATGAACGTAAATGGCCTACTTGGTTTTATTTTACACTCTTTACTTTCCCTGCAATCGCAACAGTGGGTGTTGCTTATCTGATGTTTGGCGTTGAGATATTAACGACATCAATCATTGGTTTAGCCGTAATGAATGGCTCAATCAACGGAGTGATTGCATATATGACTATTCAACTCGACACTAAGAGTTCTGAATCACTGCAACACTTAGAGAATATCAATCATGAAATGGATAGGCTCGAAAGCACTCTTGAGGATGCTAACGATAAGGTTCAGTCATTCACTGGAGATTTAGATGAAGCCAAAGAATTGTTTAAGAAAATAGGTGTTGACTTGACAGAGTTAGACCTTGAGCCGGTAGCAGATGTAATTGAGAATCTAAAGGAAAACAAGGATGGTCTGAATGAAGTGCTAACACACCTAAGAGATATTGATGTTAGTGATTACATCGACCAGGCCAAGCGGATTGATTGGAAACAATTACTGTCGGCTGCTGAAGATGTGATGGGCTTCATTCAGCAGAAATCTCCTGTCGCCGAATCACCAATGACATCATTCAAACCGCAGTTACCAACACCGATTGAAGTAATGGATGTCCCCGACGATGAAGATGTTGATGCAGACCCCGAATGGGTCGAGTATTCAGATAGCCAATGGATTGCTACTCAAACCATAGAACCGGAACCGGAAAAACCACTATCGCTCGAACGAGAACCTAAGAGGAAACCACTATCTCTGGAGAGAAAGCCTTCAAAGAAATTAACGCTTGATAGATGATTACGATTGGTTTTCACCATTCTTGACATATTTGGATGAGTAGTCTGCTGGTAATTTTTCAATCACTACGGAAACATAAGGGGCTTCTCCCTGTGCCACGATTATTTTTTCCATCACGACTTTACTTATGTCTGCGTCACGATGAAACACAATTCCTTCCATCGCATCTGTAATTCCCTTGAACAGGTTATCTAAGTCGGGTCGCTTGACGTGCCATTGAGTTTTTCGGGGCGTTCGCTTGCGATACTGAGTTTTTGGTAAGGGAAATGCAAATCTCGCACGAATACACAACGGCCCTTCCATTGGTGTAAGTATGCTATATTCATCCATCGCTTTGCGTGCAAAATCTGCAACAAATGCTTTCCAGTCTCTTGATTTCTTAGGGTCGTATGCTCTAACGAATTTACCGTGAGTTGAGAACCTCGGGCGGCCTTGAGCAATAGGTTCCGCCGGTATCGTAAAGTGAACTCTCATCACCCCAAAACTTCCAAATTATGGACATAAAGGTTGGGTCAACTTCAAGTGCTCGACGGCCTTGCGCCTAACAATGGCCGAGCGTATCTTGCGAGTAAAGTTCTCGCCAGGAACATCACTTGACAAGAGATTCGGCACTGTTGTTGATGTTTTGATTAAACTCATAGAAGATGGTTTGAGAGATGAATATGTTCGTCGTAAAGCCGTGGAGATAGTCAATCGTGCGGGTGTTGGTTCACACGACGAACTTGGAGAGATTCGGGCAATTTGTAAGTGGGTGCAAAACAATGTTGTTTATCGAAAAGACCCCATAGATGTGGAATACTTCCAAACGGCGCGCCGATTAATCAAAGATGTCGAGCAAGGCAGAAGCGCTGCCGACTGCGACGACTTTGTGATTCTTGCTGGTGCTTTACTCGGTTCTCTCGGCTATCAAACAGGAGCATTGATAGTTGATTCTAACGCAGACGGAGTGTTTAATCACGTCATGTTAGTCACTCGCACACATGCTCCAACACGGCAATTTGGCAACAAATGGATTCCGTGTGAACTTATCTTCCCAACATTCAAACTGGGCGAATCTGTTAAAGTCTCCAAGGTGTACCCATTAATTGCGGACCCGAGTACCACACGTGTGCCTGTCATGAAACAGAGCCTTGCTGGGGCACTTGGTTCCGTAGCGAATTTCGGTTCGCGACCGAACGCAGGGTATCAATTACCAATAGTAAGAATGTTAAACGGGATTTTTAGAGGGAAATAAGATGGCATTTGATTCATTTATGGGCAGTCCGACAGATTCATTTGATAGAAGTCCAGATGATGGATTTATCACAATTAGCACACCAACCACACCAAACCCCAAGATGAAAAACTTTGGCAATACTGAAATGGCCAGTTTCAAGAAAGACGAGAGCGCTATGAATCTCGTCAATTCGCCTGGGACCAAGAACACATTCAATCTTGGTTCTGCACCTACTCCTGTTGTTTCGAAACCGAAAAAACTACCTAAAAAAGGGAGGCTTGGCGACATCAATTGGAATAGTTCCGATACTTTGATGGTCGGCGGTGCTTTCTTTATTGCTGGAGTAATGAGTTCGGTATTGTTCAACAGGTACTACAAGTGAGGAATAATAATGGCACAATATAGTAGCGCGCTGGCCCGACGTACAGGGACGGCACACCTAAAGAGCAGTAGCGGTATGGCTCATGGAAATAATTTCTTTGAGTCGGTTAAGAACATACCAGACCGTCTATTTAGCAAGACTGCACGCGAACCCGTGATGTTTGGTTCACTCGGAGCCTTCTTCGAGACCGAAATGGCACCTTCTCCACCAGTTATTCGCGAACCAATTATGTTTGGTAGCATTAGGGGCAACCCACACTATGTGGGTGGCGCTTGGTATGGCAATGAACCAGAAGCAAAGATGGCTGGCGGTGCTTCAATGCACGCCAATGGAATGTTTGGCTTCGGAAACCTTGAGCCAGAAACTATCGAATACCTCGGTAGCACTGGCGCAGGAGTTACTGCGAGCACCGGTCTTATTCTCGCCGCACTTGCATTGCTATATCTTCGTGCTTGAGGTGGGCAATATGGCCCAAGGTGGACAGATAGACCCCGAGCAAGCAGCCGGGGGAGGCGCCGACATGACGGCGGCTTATTGGAAGAGCAAGTATGAGCAGGCAACTGCTGATTACAATGATGCTCTCGATAAGTGGCAGGCGGCTGAGAGCCGTCTGAACTCACTGTCCGCATCTTCAAAAGCCCAAGTGATTGCGCTTCAGCAAGACTTAGCAGATGCCAAACTGAAAGTCCTTGAAGCAGAGGCTATGTATTCCGAATCACTAAAACAAGAAAAAGCACTGCAAGATAGAATCTCCTCACTTGAAGCAGAGCAAAAGCGACTCACAGAGAGTCTCCCAGCACTCCTTGCCAAGGGTGCTAAGACACAAGAACCAACCTTTATGCAAGATTTGCACCGCTTGCGTAGTAAGGTATCTCCACTCGGTCACGCATCGCAAAGCGTGTCCGCAGGTGCAGGTTTCATGTGGCTTTTAGCCGCAATTGCGATTATTGGGAGGTATGAATAATGTCCGTAAAACCTGGCCTGCTGCCGATTAGTCCGAAGGATGCCCGTAGTGCAATCCGACTCAAAGCATTACTTGAGTCAGATATTGCCCGACTAAAGCAGGACCTAAAGCGCCGAGTATGCGACCCAGTTTCTGCACGTGCAGCAATTTCTATGAAAGAGCGCAAGTTGAATGAGGTCAATGCTTTCATGAGGCAGTATTACATTTCTTCAGACACCTATGATAGGCAGGAGGCAGAACGCCGCAGACAAGCAGAACGCCGCCAACATGCTATGTTTGAAACTCAAAGGAAAGCGGGCGTCCCTGTAAAAGGCTCACCAGAACAGAAAGCAGCCGTTCATGCTGAAGTTATCGAGAGTACATCACCTCCCCCAATGCCAGCATCAGTGTCAGTCCCACCTTCGATTCCCGAGAGAGTCGAGTATTCTAACTACGAATTCACATCAACACCTCAGATGACTTTGTTGAGACTTCTTGAGGAATCCACCGAGATTAATGATGTTCAATTCATTAAGCCACTCTTGCCTCCACAAACTCCATTCTGGTTAAGTAAGCAAGTCACTACTCGTGAACTTGCTCTAATGCAGCAGATGTTAGAAAGACTTTACAGAAGCCGTAAGTCTTACTCCGACCAAGTTGCAGTTCACAATCATTTGGTATTAGTTTATGAGGTCGCCCAGGTCCCTCAGACTCAGAGAATTCCTGTACCGACTCCTCCACAAGAACCAACATCACAAACTACTACAACTGTCAATGCAGCGACAACATTAGAATTAGAGAGAGTTCGACAAGAGCAAATGAGAATACAGGCTGAGTTAGAGGCTGCTAAGGCGCTGGCTCAGCGAGGTAGTCAAGCAGCCATCGAGCAAGCGGCTGCTGCACAAGCCAAGGCAGATGCGTTAGCACGCCAGCAAGCCGAAATGAATGCGGAGTTAATTCGCATTGAGCAACAGAAAGCAAAGGCTGCTGAAAAGAAAAGAGAAGAGCAGGTTGAGGCCGAGAAGAAGGCTGCACACGAGAAACAACTTGCACTCGAAAATCAGCGCCGTGCCGAAGAGCAACAACGCCAAGAAGCAGAACTCAAGCGTCAAGAAGAAGAGCGTCTGCGCCAACAACGCCTTGCTCAAGAAGCAAAGGCTCGTGCAGAAGAAGAGAGTAAGCGTGCTGAACTGATGGAGGCGCAGCGCGAATTACAAAGACTTGAGTCAGCAGTATTCCCGCTATTGAAGGACATCGAGATGATAGAACAACATCTGAAGCACATCGAAACAGAGATGGAACATTCTAAGGTCCAACACCCAGAAATTATGCAAGACCTTCAACAAGAAAGAACGAATGTTATCAACGACCTTACTATCTTGAAGCGTCAAGCAGCACCTTACTTGAACAACATAAATGAATTAAAGAAGATAGTAAATCAAGGTGTTAGTAAGCCAGGATTTACTCAAGAGCCCGGAATGTCTGGACTACGCTCTTGGTACAAGAATCTGTTCACCAAGAAGAGTGTGCGAAAGATTCCAGACGTCTGTGCACAAATGTTGCGTGAGATACAAACCTCTCCGGCATACCCGCCAGATGTTAAAGAGCGTGCTGCTAACCTTCGTGCCCAATTCTTGGAGGGCAAGGACATTAACTTACACGCAGAATTATCAGCACTAATGCAAACGCAAATGACCGAGTTAGGTCAGAGGCGTATGAGGGCTGCTGCTTTGGCAGGCACACCAACTCACGTTAAGCACGGCAAGTCATCTATTGCATCTAACAACTACAACCGGCTGCGAAGTCTCCAGGTTGGTGAAGAAATAGAGAGAAGCATAGACCAAAGCACCCAAGCCGTCGCTGATGAGAAAACGCAACTCGCAGGAATGTTCCCGAAATTGCGTGATTCAGTTACACGGATGGTGGGTCATTGAGGAAACATGTGCTCGCGCAAAAGGCCAATCGTAGCCGCAGATACGGACGTATTGGTAGCGTGAGCACCGCCCACACTGAACAGGTTCCAGTTATTATGGAAATTAGGGCAGACTACCCTACGCTTAACAGAACAGATTTACTCTATACACAAAAAGACGGGGTATTGAAAACGCTACGTAAAGCACCACTTGCCACAATACACATCTCAAGTTTGAGCCAGAAGCCGTTTTACCTATACGGGACATTTGAAGATAGGAAGGGAAACCACCTATTCTTTTTGGAACAGATAATGGGAGAAAATAAGTCAATTCCAGTAGCGATGCCAAGCAGCGCAATAAATCCTAAAATCCATGCTTCTCTTACTCCCCCGAAAGGATTCAACATTACAAGGTTGGATGAGGGGCGTGCACAGTTCCTTCGCAATACTGCACTCTTGGCAAAACAAGAACCGTTCCTAAACTTAGGTTCATTCAACAAATATGGCAACGTTGACATTTCAGCAGCCCATACCGAGCCACTTTCCCCAGGCAGTTCGATACGCTATTGGAATGGAAAACTGGCTGACTTCGACCTTGAGATACACGGTCGAGGACATTTTACGCTACCAGCGATGTATTCAGATTTATGGGGTGGCGATAAAAAATTAATGCCGTATATTCACGCCGGGAAACAATATACTCGTCGTGACCGCTACTCCGCAGACGAAGAACTTAGAGATATGTTTTGGTTTGTAATTGCTGAGTTCCATGAGGGCAAGGGTTGGTTTGTATTACCACAAGACCAACCGACTCTCAAGGCAGGAATGCCATACTGTATTGTTGGTGCTTTGTATAGATGGAATGACACAAAGGGTAATGGAGGCGAAATGATGTCAGCCGGCGACACTGAATTTGATTATGACAGAAGGGCCTATGCCCCGAAGTTTTACTTTATGGACATGATATTAGCCGATATTGGCTCCACAAGACAATACGGCTATACAGACCTGGAAATTCAACCCTGGGATTTCTTGGGCAACGGGGGCTATGTTACTGAAAATGTTCCAAGGTCTGCCACCTTTGGTAAGGCTGAAGGAGGCTATACCAAAGACCCAGACACTCAAAAAGTTTGGACCAATGATGATGGTAAGCCATATGAGGGTTTGAATGATTATGAGGACAAATTTAAGAGCACAGAATTTCTTTACAATGAGGATGGAACCTTAACAGAAGAAGGCGAAAAGTGGATTTTGTCCAATCCTAACTTCGAAGAACCGGGGGCGGGCTGGATTGATTTGCCACCTTATGTTTCTGTGTGCGCGCTGCTATCAGCCCAGCCCGAGTATTGGCATGATGGTAAATGGCAAAAGGAAATACCAAGTCAGAAGGTTACAGAAGATGGTGGTATGTTTGAATATGTATTCAGAATGCCACGACAATTATTACCAGGGCACCCGCAAGAAACTATGGAGGGTGGTGCCTTCGCCATTGAAAACCAAAGGTACACTTACCCTTGTTCAGACGGCAGCAAGAAAGGAATAGGATTCAAACGAATTGGCTTTGAGACTTACGAAACAAAGGAAGTCAATGGGGCCAAATACAGTTATGATGAGAACTTAGCATTTGACATAATAGTGGATTTGAAGGGTGGTATGATAGACACACACCGCTCAGTTACAGTAGCCGACCCCGACAACTTCGCATATAGTACGGTCCAAGACATAGACCGGTCATTCTATGAGTTAGGTAAGTTCCAGCATGGTAATCATATAGTATTCATCGGCAAGGGATTAGATGTAGTGCATCATATCTTAGTGTCCACGAAAAAGGACTTACTTAGCATCGCCCAATCTAAGAATACGACTATTAGCGAGATGTTAAACGCTGGTTGGGCCGAACAATACTATTCCACAATTTCAGACCCTGGGATTCTTAACACCGATGAGTTTGGCTTCCTAATTAAGAAAAAAGCCATTAAGTCCAGCGATTTAATCGACGACCCGTCATCAATAGATTCTTTCCAACACATATTTGAAAACATCTTCGGGCAGCGCCTTACCATTGATTTATTCCGTAATTTGCTTAATTCAAGTATTATGATTGGTGGCCATACACAGGCAGAGTTAGCCGAGTTAAATGTCAATATGGATAATGTTAATCTGAAGTTCTCACCACTTCCGGGACAAATAGGTGAAGAAGGTAAAGAACATCTGTTCAAAACAATATACGATGATGTTCCCTACGAGCACCCGTTTTCTATCGCGATATTTGAAATTCCAGAGGGATATGTAGGACCTGCTCCAGTAGTTGCACCGACACTGAATGGTGTACAGATTAGCGACCAAGAAGCACAGGCGATTATTGATGCGGCGATACCAGAAGAAATAGCAGCGCTTGATTACCAGCATGTTGCAGGGCCAAAGAAAGTGTATTATCGTTTCAGTAATCCATTAGGTCGAGAGAAAGACGGTGGTGAAGAGGACTTAGCAGCGGAGATAGAATTCCAACTTGAAAAGAAGCGCCTGGGCCTCTCAAGAATTGAAACCTTTGCTACTGATGATGCCACGGACTTTGAGCCCGAAGAAGTTGAGTTGTATGATGCAGCGCAGCAATACGAAGAGGATAACTTGAGTGACGACGATGATGATGATGACGGTGGTGGGTCGAGACCTTTGTTTTCTCTTTCTCTTCCCTCATTCCCGAATCCATTCGCCAGATTCAAGACAGATAACTTGCTGCGTAAGCACACGCTGATACCAGTTGGGTCGAAAGAAAAGATTGAGGAAGAGAACGGAGAATGATAAAATGTATGTGATAGAGGATGTAACAAACCGCTACTCAGCGGACCATATCACCGACCTTGGTTCAATGAACAAAAGGCCCGATAGAAGGTTCCGTGTCAATGAAGTCTATATCATGAACGGGCTGGAAAACTCCGAAACAGAAGCGACTCAAATTACAATGCTCAATGGCTTTAGTGAGAAGCCACTTACAATCAAACCGACTCTTCGGCCCCGTATTGGTTCTGGTGCTGCTATGGAGTCCCGACGCAAACGCCGAGGACCAGGTCTTGGTTCATACGCTCCAAATTATATGACCCGCTCAACTTTATCTTCAATGAGTGATGATGTTAAGTCTTTACAGAGACAAATAGACAGTCGAGCAAAGGTGCCTGCCTGGGCTGAGTCTTACATTTACACTGCTGGTGATAGAGTGAACACGGTCGAAGAATACATGTCGCACAGACAAAACTTAGCCGGCGCTTCTGGACTTGGTGCACCAAGCGTTGATTTTTCGGTGGAAGACGACTTTCCTTATGTTTCATTAACTCCTAATGATGAAATGAGTAGTCTAATAGCACTGGGTTTAGGACTCGGTGCTCTCGCTATTTTGGCAATCCCCGGTTCAATTCTCCTAAAAAAGGGGTTTGAGATGCTCGAAACCGGCTTCGATGCCGCAGCAGGTTATCATAGGAAAGAAAGAGCAAGAGCAGATAGAAAACTATCAGAAAACAGAATGAAAAACGAGGCATAATTAGGTGATAAACATGGTTGACCCAGACGCACTAAACGCATTAATTGAAAACTACCTCGACCGTGTCGATGATTACATCGAGGCGTATAAGTTAGACTCAAAAAGAGGCACCGAAGTCCTTGACCCAATTCAAGAAGAAGTTGATGGGACCATCGACCGTCTAAGGATGAACGCCCCCTACTCCACTGTTTCCTCACTTCGTTTGGACTCCAACCGTTCTCTCGAAAGGATTGAGGGTGCACTATGTGCAGTAACTAATCAGAATCTTAGTGGCTTGGGCACACTTCCAGCGGCCCGTTCAGTTTCAGACAATTCAGTTTGGGGCGTAACTTGTGCTACTGTTACTGCCAAGATAGCAGCCGTAACTGACAGATTCTCTAACTTATTGGTTAACATGGATGCCAACCGCCGCAACCAGTATGACACTAACTTCTCTTACATTATTGACCAAGGTAATGCAAGCATGCAGCAAAACAATTCAGACGAAGCAGCAGCAGCATACCTAAAGTGGGCAACTGGTGAAATTAGTAAGATTGAGCGCAATCTTGTCAACTTACAGAACCAATCAGCGGCTGAGATGCTTCAAGTCCTTCTCCAAGAGAAAGACACTGAAAGGTTATCCCTACTATCACAGGCAAAGTCTGTGGAGAAAGGAATGAGCGATTCTAACAAGAAAGTTATCAACATGCACAACAAGAAGGCTATGGAAATACTTCAAGAGATGGCGCAAAATCCGACCACATACGACGGCAGTGTTCGTGACAGAAAGTTCCGCTTGGTTGACAAGCATCTTGCTAACATTCACCAAATTGTGCAACTTCACGGTAACTCAATGGATATGCTCGGCGGAATGTTCACTTCACCAAAGAATCTCTCTGGAATCCATAGGCAGCGTGAAAACAACGCAGTCAATTTTGTGCCAAAGAGAACACGCCGCAAGTCAGCGCCACCACCCAATACTCGGGCGGGAAAAATGGGAAACCTCGGTTCAGCCCATGAGGATGAACTTGGGGTGTTTGATTTAACCGAACCAGAAATGACCCGCCCCTACGGTGAGCGCTTCGTTAAGACTGCTGCAATCATGGGTGGTTTAGGTGCAGTTGTAATGGGTGCAAGGCACAAGATGAGGAAGTGAGAAGATGGTAATGAGCCGAAACATTGACTTTGATGACGTGATAGAGATGACAGAGGGCGAGGCGTCAGTTATGGACCCGGCGTTCTCCGACGAGGATATTGTGGAATCTGGGCAGGCGTTGGAAATGATGGAAAATACGCAACCTAACCCACGCGATAACGAACGAATTCCTTGGCAGGCATTACGTCTTCCTGGCGCAAGAACCTCAGAAAGAGGGAGAATCGAACGATTCGTCATGGCTCCTCTTAGGAAACTTGTTCCAGGTTATTCGCCAAGCAGCGAAATCCGTTCATCACCATTCGCTTACTTGATTAGTGCTAAGTTATGGACTCAATACATCAACAACATGGATGCCCAAGATTTTGGTGCAGAATTGAATGCAGCAGTATCAATGGAGGAGCGTGCTTCTCTATACCTGTTTGCAGAAGAGTGGCGCAACGATGTAGCACACACTCGCTTCAAGACTCGCTTGATTGACGACCCAAGCGTCAATGTTGGTAATGAAGTTGCTAAGGGACAGATAGTGTATGATGTTCTAACTGGTGCAATTCGTCAGCGTGGCGGTCAAGCAAACACTCAGTATAACCGAATGTTCCGCTTAGCCATGGACATTTTGCAGTCTATCCGCATGCGCTACTACAATTACTACTCTGTTAACCTACTACACCGTGATGAAGGCAGTAATGTGTACGAAGAATTCCTTTCACGCTATGTTCCAATGGAGGCACACGAAGTTGCCATCATTAGTGAGATTGAAGGTGGAATTGCTGCACATGGCCGTGCATACGCATCACAAACAACCAGCCCTGTAACAGACCCAGTGCAAAACTTTGCACTAATGCAGAGAGCAGTTGAGTCATATTCAATTGGTGATACTCGCACTGCTCGCTCTGCTCTCGGACTACTATTAGGTGCACCTATTTCATACAAGTCATCGGTTGCTTACTCAGTCAACGCAGACGTATATGGCCGCCCGCAAATCGTTAGAGATGGTGGCTTGGTTATGGCAAAAATCGCCACGAAGGTGTTCAAAGAATCCGGCAAAAAGGGCAGGAATAGGGTGTTAATTGCTAAGGGCACTGATAAGGATGGTAACGAAATTGAATTGAACGTAAAGAATACGGGGGAGATTAACAACAAGATGAGCGATATTTTCGGGGCTACATTTATTGAAGTCAAATCATTCCAAGACCCAACACCACTGAATTACCTAATCTTCCCGACAAATAAAGACGGCTCGATTCAAACACTTACAGTCGAGCAGTGGGGAAAGCAACTACCCAACTTGGTTAGCAGAGCACAAAGCGCCCAGGAAACCAGCGAGAATACCAAGCGTAGGCGCGGTAATGTAAGAGGTAATCCTG
>MDSZ01003859.1_pt1 | contig 19904 bp, 18 predicted proteins | sample 811201 | NCBI WGS metagenome assembly MDSZ01 (sample SAMN05326647, study PRJNA326480) | marine metagenome | isolation source: seawater | place: Indian Ocean: North | collected 2010 | reverse complement strand
CCGTGCTAACCACTACACCATCTCGCCAAATAGTTGCTTAAACCCCATAATTAAGAAATAATTACAAATTAAAAAAATACATAAATGATTTGAACTACTCCATCCAACGATGGACTGCTACATCAGAACCACAAAATCCAAACCACTTGGCTCTATAATACGCATGGTTGTGCTTTCCAAAATCCAATTTTCATGGCGTTTTACATGCTATTTCGTATGTTAGAGACAACTTACCATAGTACAAGTTTGAAAGAAACTCTTATAAAAAGACCCTAAACGAAGACGAAAAAAAGAAAAAAGGAAGTTTGATGAATGTTGACGTCGACCGATAACTCTCATCATCATTCTTATTAAACAAATAATATGCAACAACAACAACAATAACACATCATAAGAGAGAGAGAGAGAGAGAGAGAGAGAGAGAGAGAGAGAGAGAGAGAGAGAATTTTTGTGTAAATTGTTGCATTACGACAAAATAAAACAGAAAGTGGTAACATTTAAAGTCTGTTTACTACCGAAGAGAAAAAGAACGTGATGACTTCTTCGACGATATCGTTGCGAGTGAAGAACTTATCGTACGCGTACCCGATGGAACCATCGGAAATCATTAAAGATTTTACATTAGAACTTCCCAGAGGCAGTCGGTGTTTACTCTCAGGTGCAAACGGTGCCGGGAAGTCGACATTATTGCAAATTCTCGCCGGGAAAACCATGGTCCCCCCGGACAAAGTTCGAGTGTTGGGGCGGCCTCCGTTTCACGATTTCAATTTGTCCTGTTCCGGCGAGTTGTCCTATTTAGGCTCGCAGTGGCGAAGAAACGTAGGAAGCGCGGGCGGAGATGTGCCCTTGGCTGGTGATTTTCCCGCGAGGCAAATGATATTTGGCGTCGAAGACGTAGACCCGGAAAGAAGAGATAGACTGATTAAACTGTTAGATATTGATTTAGATTGGTCGATGATGGCGTTATCGGATGGCCAAAGAAGACGCGTGCAAATATGCTTAGGCTTGTTGAAGCCTTACGAGGTACTCTTGTGCGACGAAATCACAGTAGACTTAGACATTTTAGGACGTCTCGATTTGTTGAAGTTCTTCGAACAAGAGTGCGAAGAGCGAGGGGCGACAATTATTTACGCCACGCACATCTTTGATGGCATGCACGACTGGATGACGCACTTGGCGTTCATTTCAAACGGCGAGTTGAAATACGGTCAAGGCAGCAGAAAGGAAGATATCGAGGAAATAAAAGGCATCGACCACTTGTTATCGACAATCGAAGACTGGTTGAGAAAAGATAGAGACGAGACAAAGGCGAGAAAGTTACTCGAAGGTCCGAAAAAACGCGTCGACCCGTACGCACATTTCGGGAGCAGGCAAATGTCGTATTACGGTTGCTAAGTATTATTATTATTTACAAAGAACTAATTTGTAGTATCATTTTCTAAGTCCATAACAACGCATCCATCCGCGCATCGTTCGATGCCGTATTCCAAGCCATCAACCAATGCGCGAAACGAAGCTTCGATAATTGAGCTGTGCGCGCCGACTGTTCTCCAACGCATATCCGTCGACGAATCAACAAAGTCAATCGTCACTCTCGTCACCGCCGCGGTTGTACCACCTTGACTGAGTAAATCAACTTTATAATCACTCAAAGAGATGCCGTCGAGCTGAGGAAAATCATCTTGCAAGGCTGAACGGAGCGCTTTCGCCAGCGCGTCGACCGGACCGTTTCCTTCCGCAACGCTCAAACGCGTTTCCATATTCTTCGTCAAGAACGTGTCTACCTTCACAATAGCTTGGTTGGAAGAAAACGATCCTTCCTTGTAACCCTCTTTGTTTCTCTCATTATTATTATTATTATTATTATTATTATTATTACCATCACTATTAATTAAAACGCCAAACGAAGTCGAGCCGGAGTGTACCGCGAATTCGACAACGTTAAACGGTGCCTCGTAATCTGGTGCAGCTCGTTGAAGCAAGATATCCACGCTCGCACCGGCATCTTCGAGAATAAAACCCTTACTTTCCAAACTTTTTATCTGCGCGAGAACTTTCTTGGCCATATCGCCGCTCACTTCACGACCGGTTCTATACGCCGCGTCGAGAACGTTTCCTCTGCCGCTCAGTTCTGAAACCACCGAGCGAGCAGAGTTTCCAACGAGTTCAGGAAGTATGTGATTGTAACTCATGGGCATCTTTTTTAACGCGGCGACGTGTAAACCACCTTTGTGCGCGAAAGCATCCGGTCCCACGTACGGTTGCCGAGCCGATATGTCTTGTCTGCAAATTTTCGCAATCGTTCGCGCACACTCGGTAAGTTTCGCTAGCTCGCCGTCTGGAACGACCTTTTTACCCATTTTTAAAGCTAAATTCGCGGCAATGACGACCAAGTCTGCGTTGCCCGTGCGTTCTCCGTAACCGTTGAAACAACCTTGCACCATTGTCGCACCGGCTCGAACGCCTGCAATGGAGTTTGCAACCGCTAAACCACCGTCGTTGTGCATGTGCACGCCAATCATCGTGTCACCAAGAGACTCGACGACAATTCTAGTGATTGCTTCGATGTCCCACGGCATCATGCCTCCGTTTGTGTCGCACAAAGCGATGGCTTTAGCTCCAGCGTTTGCTGCCGTCTTCAAGCATTGCAAAGCGTATTCAGGATTAGCATTGTATCCGTCGTAAAAATGTTCGGCATCTACGATGACATCCTTCCCGTTCTTGATGAGATACGTGACGCTCTCTTCGATGAGTTCGAGATTTTCTTCCAACGTTACTTCCAAGACTTTTTCGCACTGTTCGTCCCATGCCTTTGCAACGATACACGCTACTGGCGCCGGGCAATCCAACATCGCTTGGAGTCCGGCGTCTTGTTCAACCGATACACCTTTGCGTCTCGTCATACCGAATGCAGATATGAACGTGTTGTTGTTATTTACGACGTTGTTGCTGTCGTTGTTGTTGTCTTCGAAAAATTTTGCATCTTTCGGATTCGAACCAGGGTACCCTCCTTCGATGAACCGAACGCCGATTTCTTTCAATCTTTTTGAAACCGCGAGTTTATCGTCTAAAGTGAGCGACATCCCGACTTGTTGCGTGCCATCTCTCAATGTCGTATCATATAAAGCGACTTCGTTCGGTTCGAGTTTGAACGCATCTTTGACGTTCGTTTTCTTCTTCGTTAAAAGTACATTTTTTTCTCCTTCTTCCTCTTCAGCAGCCGGCGAATTCTTCAGCACACTTTTTGTCGTCGTCGTCCTCTTCCTCTGGACACCCCTACCACCTCTTCTTCGAAGCCGGACGACATCTTCACTTTTGGCGAAAGTCAAAGTCGTCGTCGCCGCCGCCGCCGCCGCCGCCGTGCCCAACATCTTTGTTTGTCGTGAGCGATTGCGTGTGACAACAACAACAACAACAACAACAACAACAACAGTTACTTTTGGTGGTAGAATTGGAAATTCTTTTTTCTGTTTTGATGAATTTTTGAAGATGTTTGAGATATTTTTTTTTCAAAACGACGACGTTTCGAATAGAACACCCGCAAACACAAAAGGAGGAGGAGTAATAATAAAATAATAATAATATCCCATAAGTAGATATCATGGACACCACCACCAACAACAACAACAACAACAATAATAATAATACGGATGTCGATAACTTAACTGAATACGAGCGCCAGAGAATAGCGCATGTCGCGAGAAATAAGCAATACATGGCGCGTTTGGGGATAACTGATTTAGCGATGGTTGTTTCGAACCATCATCAACAACAAAATAATGAAAAGAAGAAGAGAAAGATGGAGCCGAAACTACCTCGAAAGAAGACCGAACCGACTCGAGCATCGAGCAGACTCCGTAAGAAACCTGCAGAATTGGACGGATCATTCATCGATGAATACAGCGAAAGCGAAGCGCTAGGAGAAGGAAGGAAAAGAAAAAAATATTCGTCCAGCGCTGGTGAAGATGACGAAAGTAACAAAGAGAACGATACCACGAAGCGCAACAACTCCACCGTAGAAGCATTGGAAACCTCTCGCGAATGGTTGGAAAACGCGCGCACGATATTACTGAAAAGAACGACAGCCAAGAAAAAATCGAACGCGAACGCAACAACTGCAACGACGGCGAATGAACACTGGAGACACGAAGCGGTTGCGAGGTGGGGCGAGTGCGTACCCGAAATGGCTGCAGTCGGTGACTGGAAAGCGTTTGTCACCTCGAGGTTGGGAACGCCACCACCCCCGTCTCCATACATGTTGCTGCAAGAATATTACTGCCACGACGGTTGGCAACTGTTGGTTGCTGTTGTTTTAATGAGTCGCGTCTCGAGCGCAGATGTGAAACATAGGTGCATTTCCGGTTTCTTTGAGAAGTTCCCGACTCCCACTTCATTTCACAAAAGTGCTACACCGGATAGTGTTTTCGAGATTATTCGTCCGTTGGGATTATTTCCCAATAGAATGCGCGCGCTCGTTGAATTAACGACCAGATTTCTCTCCGAATGTGGTAAATTCGAAGTAGGTTTAACTCCCGAGTTGAAGATTTTCGGCATCGGCGTCTTTGGGATGGACTCGTACATCGTGTTCTGCCAAGGCGATTTAACACACCAACCGGACGATAAAAACGTCGCCGCGTTCGTAAATTGGCAGCGCAAAAACAAAATTAAAGTCAAAGAGGAGGAAGTACAGTAGAAGTATATGTTGTAAACTACGTAGTTTTTTTTTTCATAGATGTATTAAAAATCGATATCGAGCAAAAACACGCGTTTATTTTTATGCGCTCTTTTTTCGCTCATGCAAACCTTCTCGCCGACATCGGTTCTTCGCGTAGGAGATGTGGGTAAACACTCTCGTTTAACGCAGAAAACGTCACTTTAATTTAGCGAGCAAAGTACCACCATGACATGGTACTTTTGTGGAAAACACAAACTAAACGCGAGCTCTTTCTCTTTTATAAAAGAAGAAGAGCTACATGTATTCAATAAACAGTTCCTACTCTTTCTTGGAAAGTCTTGGCATCTTAGCACATGGTTTCAATCATGTTATCGATGCAGCAAACTTCTGGGAAATCATCTCCGGCTGGATCAGTCGGACTTTCCGCGATGTGGAATGTCTTGATGACTCCATCGTCGATGTACATGCCGAAACGCTTGGTTCTTCCCGAGCCGAGCTTGGAGCACGGTCCAGGGTGCGTTAATTCGACGCCCAAATTTTCAACCATGACGGAGTTCGGGTCACCCATGAACGTAATGTTCGTGCCCGCAATACCTTGTGCCTCACCCCACGCGTCCATGACTCGCGTGTCGTTGGTACAGAAAATGATCACCTCATCGATCCCAGCAGCCTTCAATTTGTCTTGCCCGGCAACGAAACCCGGAACTTGACACGTGGATCATGTAGGTGTAAAAGCACCTTGAATTTAAATGATGAAAACAATTGAGGAAGAAGAGGAAGAGAAGGTTTTGGTGAGCGCATATACACATACGAGAAGACGACGAAGGAAAAGTTCGCAATCGATTGAGATCAAAATAATTCCCAACTAACCCTCCCCCCCCCGAAAATGGAAAAAGAAAGAAACACACGCAATTTTTACCGATCTCGGGAAGAAATACACTCACCTGGAAGGCCGATCAAGAAGACCTTCTTGCCTTTGCATCGTTCGGCCATGTCGACTGGTGTTGGCATGCCATCGATCCACGGACCGATTTGCAATACGCCACTGATTTTATCTCCAACTTTAGCACCCATTGCGCGCGTCGTTAAACTGAACGATCTCGAAGACGTTCTTTTTTGCTTGAACGAAAAAGTCGTTGGGCGTCGAGAGGAGAAATTTTTATTTTTTGTCGCCGCCTTCGTCGTCGTCGTCGTCGTCGTCGTCAAGGATCTCAGCACAGAAGACATTGGTGTGGTTCTCGTCGGAGCGGTAACGTTACAAGAAGAAAATAATAATTTAGCAGAAGGTAATGACGTGAGCCGAGCGATTTCCCTCAAGCGCATATACTTCCCTACCGCGTGGTGTTATTTATTTATTATTCTTCGCGGTGCGTGCGTTTTCAAAGCGCGTCGGAAGAGTAAGGTTTTTTTTACGTGCTTGATGGACGAGGTTTTTGCGTTTTTCGAAAAAGGGAAAAAAACAAGCAGATGAGCAGACAAGACAAGGGTTTAGTTCACCAAAAAGAGAAAAAGGAGTTTACGACTGAACGAAAAAGGACGACACTACTATAAAAAAGAAATAACGGAAACGAACCCCCACGTGATGTAGGTGAAAGAGGGAAGAAGAAGAAGAAGAAGAAGAAGAAGGTCGCAATGGTGAGTACGATAGCACTCCAGTCTCGCGTCTTCTCTTCTTCTTCTTCTTCTTCTTCTTCTTCTTCTTCGTCGTCGTCGTCTTTATCAAGCTCGTCGGTGTGCAAAATTACAGTTAAGACATCAACAAAAACGCCGGCTATATTGTCCCGGTTTCTCTCCTCACGTAACGGCTCCGGCGTTCTCTTGAGCTCTGAAAAGTGTACCAAAGATATGGACGAAAACTTCTTCGTGTTGACTGCAGCTCACGTCGCTTCGATGGCGGGTGCGAGACGAGATGGGCTCGAGTGCCTTTTTCCTTCGGAAAATATGAATGCACTTTCGGTTCAAGCGGAAGTTTTTAGCGTTCACGAGCGACTCGATTTAGCACTTTTACGAGTCAAAACGTCCACCTCGTCAGAATCATCGTTATCATCGTTATCATCTCGTGGGTTAGAGTTGTCACAAACGCATCACGAAAAAAAGAAGTTTCGAGTGCGCGCGTTTGGGTATCCGATGGCATATGCGAATCCACTTTCCCTGTTTCACGACTCCAAGGGAATCCCAAACGAAAGTAACGGTGAAATCATAGGATATTCGGGGGATTTTTCGCACATTGCACACACCGCAAAAGTCGCGAGTGGGTGTTCGGGAGGCCCTTTACTGTGTGATGATTACGTTCTAGGCATACATTCTTTCGGAGATAAATTTTACGGCGGCGAAGCTGATGTGGCCGTGTGTTGTTCAGAAAATGATTTGATAGATATGCTGAACAACCCCGTAGAATCACCCAGCGATTGGGACACGAACACGATAAATGAAAAACTCATGAAAAGCTCGCTGAAAGCAATGCGAGATATCTTTCCAGACATTCCCGAAAAGGAAGCGAAAAGATGGATTTTATGAAAATATCGGACAGCGATTTACTAATAAAATTACAATCTGAATACTCAGTTCCATGTGCTAAGAGCTAATTTCTAGTAGCCCTACCCTACGTACGTACATACTAAGTGCTAATTTTTTACTCTATGGTTTCGACGCCTGTTCTCTCACCCCTTCGCTTTGGTAAAATGCGGCGTCTTCCGCGGATGAAAACGACCCGAAAGAGCCGTTTCGACTTCCCGTGTTCATTTCCCACATTTCACCTATATCTAACTGCTCCACCCACGACCGCGGGAACGTTGGATAAGAGATATCCGAATCGTCCACGCGCTCGTTTCTTTTCACTCCAACTCTGTCGTTCCGAACCTCTACGACGTATCCAACGACTGGTCGGATATCAAACCTTCTTTTCTTCGAGCCTTCCGCGTTTGCTGCTTGTTTTCTTTCATAGTCGCCGACGCCGACGCGTGCACCACCCCCAGTCTTTGCCGACATCACAGAATCTCTATCGTCGTAATACTTTTTGCGCATGCTCAAATCTGGGTATGGTGCGCCTTTGCGAGCGTGGACTCTTACCCTGTCGCCTACCTGTATCCCTCGTTTTTCCCTCTCTTCGAGTACTTTTTGTCTTTGTTGCAATAGTTTCGCATTGGCTTCCGCAGCTGCGTGTTCGGATGCAGATACGCCTGACCCGTACGAGTCCTCCATGGCCATTAAATCTTCGTAGTTGGACAACTCGTCGTCGCCGTCAACACCATCGTCATCTGTAATCGTGTTCGTGTTATCAGACGTAGTGGAAAACAAATTATTTTTTACTTGTCGCCGTCGTGTGCTTCTTCTCCGAAGATAAAGACGAAGACGAGTAGACGAGGAAGAAAAGCGACGCATCGCGTTTATTTGCGACCTATCTACGCGTCTCCATCCCCCTCCTTCTTTCGTAAAGCGCGCGCGTGTGTGTTGCCTTTTTGAGGAGACATCGCTTTCTTTTTTTTTTGTGTGTGTGTGTGTGTGCGCTTTTGTTGTGGACTCCTCCCGTCCTTGAGTGAAAAAGTTGGTCGTTGGTCGTTGGTGTTCCAAGCTGCTTGGTTGTTGTGCTCCGTTGTTTCATAGTACGTACGTACGTCACTTTAAACGAAATTGAGAGAATAAAATGATCGCCGCCACGCTCTCTTCTTCACGCGTCATCGCGCCAACGAAATCTTTTAGCAGGTGCGTGCTATTGATGTTTGGCGAATGCGCGTGTGAATTCTATATTTTTTTTCCTACGTGTGCATGCGCGTACATATCGTCCGCGCGCGTCTTTTCTTATTAATCTCGTTGATGAAGATTGGGTCGATGATGGTGATGATGATTGATGGTCATGGTCATGGTCATGGTGATGATGATGATGATGATGATGATGATGATGATGAGGCGGCGATTTTCGACAATGAATATGACTAAAACTCATTATTCTCTCTCTCTCTACTGCTACTCTCAATAAACAACAACAGAAAATCTTCTTCTTTGAAGAAATCTCACAGAAGAAACGTTTCTGTCAACGCACGATTGGTCGGTAACGCGGCGCCACACTTTGAAGGTGAAGCCGTGATCGACCAAGAGTTTGAAACCATCTCCTTGGATCAATATAAAGGCAAGAAATACGTTGTCTTGTTCTTTTACCCGTTGGATTTCACTTTCGTCTGCCCGACTGAAATCACCGCTTTCAGCGACCGATACGAAGAATTCTCCAAGTTGGACTGCGAAATCATCGGCTGCTCGGTCGATTCCAAATACTCGCACTTGGCGTGGATCCAAACCGAAAGAAACGAAGGCGGTTTAGGCGACATCGAATACCCGTTGCTCTCTGACTTGAAGCGTCAAGCGGTTCACGCATACGATGTGTACGATGAAAACAGTGGCGAGGCGTTGAGAGGTTTGTTTATCATCGACAAGGAAGGTATCATTCAGCACGCGACCATTAACAATGCGCCGTTCGGTCGCTCCGTCGATGAAACGTTGAGAACGTTGCAGGCGATTCAATACGTGCAAACGCACACGGATGAAGTCTGCCCGGCGGGCTGGAAACCGGGGGATGAAGCCATGAAGGAAGACGTGAAGGGGTCGAAGGAGTATTTCTCCAAGCTTTAAACTAAGAAGGGAGGAGTACCCAATAGAAAACAGCCGCCACACAAAATTCTTCAGTCTCACCCATCGAAAGTATTCGGTGCGGTATAACGATAACGATAATAATAATGTTACCTAACATACGTAGTAGTAAATGCAGCGTGTTAAAACTCTCTTTCTCTTTCTCTCTCTTTCTTTTCAGTGAATTTGTTTAGAAAATTTATGCTCCCAAACGCGTCTTGAAGTCGTCAATCATTTGCAACAAACCATCCTCTAATTTAATTGTCGGTTCCCAACCCAACGCTTTCTTCGCTTTGGAAATGTCTGGCTTTCTTCTCGACGGATCGTCTTGCGTGTTTTCCTTGAAGATAATTTCGGCTTTCGGGTTGACGACTTGCTTCACTTTTTCTGCAAGTTCCAACATGGTGAACTCTCCCGGGTTACCCAAGTTAATTGGACCAGTATCGTTACCATCCATGAGAGCGATTAAACCAGCGACCAAATCGGAAACGTACTGAAATGATCTCGTTTGCTGACCATCTCCGTACACCGTCATCGGGGTCCCGGTTAATGCTTGCGAAACAAAGTTTGAAACGACGCGACCGTCATCCAAAGCCATCCTCGGACCATAAGTGTTGAAGATTCTGGCCACGCGAATCGGCACTCTATGTTCGCGATAGTAATCAAATGCCAACGTTTCCGCGCACCTTTTACCTTCGTCGTAGCACGAACGTTCACCAATCGGATTCACATTGCCCCAATACGTCTCCTTTTGTGGGTGTTCCAACGGGTCGCCGTACACCTCAGACGTGGACGTCAATAAAAATTTAGCCTTTGTGCGCTTCGCCAAACCCAACATATTCATGGTACCAATGATGGACGTTTTAATCGTTTTCACCGGGTTGAACTTGTAATGAATCGGAGAAGCTGGGCACGCCAAGTGATACACCTCGTCGACTTCGAGCAAAATCGGTTCAACAACATCGTGACGAATGAACTCAAAGTTTTCCTTCCCAAAGTGGTGCTTGATATTATCTTTAGATCCAGTAAAGAGAGAATCTGATTGTTTGTTCGTTTGATTTTTATGTATTCAGTAGATATTGTGATGTTGATGATCAGTTTGATGAGTTTGATGAGTTTGAATGAAGAAACACGCGCGTACGCGTGAGTGAGAACAATAAAAAGAATTTTCTTCTTCTCGAGTCCCGCGCGGCAAATCGTCGAAAATGTCGAGCAAAAGTGATTGTGTATAAAACACATGCAAAAGCTGAACGATACACGGCGAATAAAATAAAAAGACACACAAAATGCGTACCCAAACAAATGACGTAATCGCCTCTCTGTTTTTATGTGGGAAAGAAATGGAAGACAGTGGTCAGTGCGCGTCTCGTAAATTTAATAATTTGAGCGCCTCGATCTTACACAACGAAAGAGAGAGAAAATGCAATTTATGTAAGTACCGCTACCAAGGCATCGCACAAGTGCGAACCAACAAATCCAGCGCCACCAGTCACGAGAACGCGTCTCGCTCCAGTTCTTGGTTTCGTTTTAATGATGGTATTCCCGTTCTTGTCCATTGTTTTCTTCCTACTCGAGAGTGCGTTCTTTTTGTGATGATTGTCAAAAGCGTGTAACACCCATTTTTTGTACTTTTTCAGGCGGTGGGAAAGGCAGAAGGGGGGCAAAATGACTTTGAAGAAGGAAAGAAAAAAGACATACGCACAGTCGCACGCACAAAATAAATATATATATATATATATATAATGAGCAAGATTAGGAGTAGAGTAATAGCAGTATTATGTTGCTGATGATTATGATGACAAACCATGTTCGTTCGTTCGTTCGTTTAATCACCATCTGTTTTCAAGCGGCGGAACTCTCGATCAACTGTTCGCTGAATATTTTTCTATACTCGCTCTTCATCTTGACGCCGTTTACGACCGCCACCCTAGCTTTATCTTTAAACACTTGCACGCACGGAGTACCCATGATTCCGGCTGATTCAGCAATCTCGGGATCTTCCGCTATGTCAATTTCTACGTAATGGACGGATTCCTCGTACTCGTTCAGCACTTTATTGAGCATCGGTTTCAGTCGTTTACACGGGCCGCACGTTGGACTCGTGTACATCACGACTAAAGGACGAGGAGATTCGTGGTACAGTTTCCGCAACGCGTATTGTCCCCTATGCTTTTGTCTATCTATATCAAAGTTATCCGCGTCAAATGCAGGCTCGTGCGTCTTCTTCTCCGGCGCTTCCGCTTCTTTCTTCTTCGCGGCTTCGATTTTTTCTTTCGCATCTTCGGTATCCAACATCTTGACTTCTTTCAACAAGTTGTTCATTTGCAAATATCTTTCCGTAGAGATAGCTGCTTGGCATCCGCTTCCGGCAGCCGTTATGGCTTGTCGCCATTCTTTGTCATGCACGTCGCCGGCTGAAAAAACGCCTTCAACGGAAGTGGACGTCTTATCGTGGTCACTGACAAGGATGAACCCGTCCTCGTCGGTGCCGAGTTGCGAGTTGAGAAACTTTGTATTCGGCCTGTGACCGATGCCGTAGAACATGCCGGCAACTTTCAGCGGCTCCGGGATGGGTTCGTTCGTTTTTGTGTTTATGAGTTTGAGACTTTCTAAGAAGCCTTGCGCGTTACCCGTCGCATCTTCGACGGACGTATTGTAGTGCACAATGACATCTGAAGAGTCCAATACTCGATCTCGCATCGCTTTCGAAGCTCTCATTTCTTCGCTTCTGACGAGTAAGTGGACCTTAGAAGCATATTTCGTCAAATAAATCGCCTCTTCACATGCAGAATCGCCACCGCCAACGACTGCGAGTTCTTTTTGCGCGAAAGCGGGCGAAGCGCCATCGCAAATCGCGCACGCGGAGATTCCTTTGCTCCAAAATTTCTCTTCGCTCGGTATGCACAAACGCTTTGCCGTCGCCCCGGTGGCTAAGATGATCGCGTTTGCTCTCATACTTCGATCTTCAGACTTTATTTCAAACGGTCTCTTTGAGAAATCAACGCTGACAACGTCTTCTGGATATAACTCCGCACCCCATCGCAAGGCTTGTTGACGCATTCGCTCCATCAACTCCGGTCCGCTGATGCCTTGTGGGAAACCTGGGAAGTTTTCAACCTCGGTCGTGGACATTAACTGGCCACCAGCGACGCCACCACTCTGAAATCCTTCAAAACATACTGGCGCTAAGTTTGCCCTGCCGGCATAGATCGATGCCGTGTATCCAGCCGGCCCTGATCCAATGATCACAACATTTTTTACGTCATCATCGGTAGAAGTAACAATATCTGAAGTCGTCGCATGCATTTTATTGCGCAACTTTTGTTTTTGTTCTCGCGAGTACTTCGAACCCTTCTTTTCGCACGCGCTGCTTCTTCTAGCGGACGGTGTTCCATGGTTGCGCATCGTTCGCGCCGCGCTGCGATAACAACAACCCCTCGTCGTCGCCGCCGCCGCCGACGACGACGACGACGACGACGACGACATCTCTCCCTTCTCAAAAAACGAATTATATCTGAAGAAGAAGAAGAAGAAGACAAGATGTCTTTCTTTTTTCCTTTTTTTTTTTTGATTTTTTTTCGTGGTGGTGGTCGTGGTTGTAAAAAAAAAAAAACGCGGAGAGCCCTTCCACCATCCGTCATCGAGAGTAAAAAAATTTGGACGAAAGGGGGAGAGAGAGAGAGAGAGAGAGAGAAAAGAGAGAGAGCCACGCAGAGAGTTTTTTTGTGTGTGTGTGGACCCTTCGACGACGAAAAAGAGATAAAATGACTTCTTGTTTCGCCGTGGATAATCTTTTCATTTATTTTCACGCGAGATTGGATTTGTGCGAGGTACAGTCCCGTCGCGCGAGGACACACACTCTTTCTAGTAAGAGCAACAGCCTTGGTAATCCGCGCGCGCTTTAAACGCACGTATTTATTTGGTTCCTGAGAATTCAAACTCTCTCTCCTCCCACTCTATAATATAATAATATACACTACGATGATGATGATGATGATGAACACTACCACTACCACTACATCCACGTCTTCTCAGACCAAGACCATGAGAGGCGGACAGATGAGCAATAAATTGATGAAGATGAGAGCACAGCAGTCGATTGCGAGACAGAGTAGACGGCACGCCTCTGCTCTCGTCGTATGCGAAGGCACCGGGAAGTTCGTCGTCGGAGGGAACTGGAAATGCAATGGAACGAAAGACTCCATCGATAAGTTGTGCGCGAGTTTGAACAGTGGGGAGATCACGGCTGACGTAGAAGTCATCTGCGCGCCGCCGATGGTATACATAGATAGAGTCCAATCAAAGTTAAATGCACCGTATCAAATTGCAGCGCAAAACTGCTGGGTTAGCAAAGGTGGTGCTTTCACTGGAGAAGTCTCCGCGGAGATGTTGAAAGACGCGAACATTCCGTGGGTCATCTTGGGACACTCGGAGAGAAGATCTTTGTGCGGCGAAACGAATGAATTTGTCGGCTTAAAGACTAAATATGCATTAGATACTGGAGTGAAGGTGGTGGCGTGCATAGGCGAATCGTTAGCGCAAAGAGAAGCTGGAGACACTTTGAACGTGTGCTTTGCGCAACTCAAAGCTATCCTCGATTGCGTGACTGAAAAGGACTGGGAAAACATCATCATCGCTTACGAACCAGTTTGGGCTATTGGTACGGGTAAAGTTGCTACCCCGGACCAAGCACAAGAAGTGCACGCTGGAGTCCGAAAGTGGATGAGTGAAAACGTCTCCCCAGATGTGGCCTCCAAGGTGAGAATCCAATACGGTGGAAGCGTGAATGCCGGCAACTGCGATGAGTTGGCGATGAAGCCTGATATCGATGGATTCCTTGTCGGCGGCGCCTCTTTGGATGGCGAAGCGTTCGTGAAGATTTGCAACTCTGCCGCGCATTCAAAATAGATTTGAATGCAAGAAGAGAAATACAAATAAAAAAATACACAAACGCCGCGAGATATGACTAAACCAAAAAGAAAACAACAGAATAACACAAGAGAAAGAGATTGTAATTTTTAACGACAATAATTTATTATCTGAATCAATCGCATAAAACACATCCAAAAGTACATCACAGCTAAAAGGCAAACTATATTTATACTCCATGCACGCGCAGCAGGCCTGCATCAAAATTCTCGTGTTTCGCGCGCTCACAATCCCAAACATTTTTTTAGATCGTCCATGTTCTCCTTCGATCCAAGGTGGATGGCACCTCGCTCGTGAATCGACGCAACCGCGCTGTCTAATGTATTCGACCCGGTGTCAGAAATAGAAAGTCCTCCCGCTACTTCAATCACGAGTGCCATCGGGAAACATTCGTACAACATCCTCAGTTTGCCGAGAGGATAGTGAAATGTACCTCCCGCGAGTAAAGTTCTATGCACGTCAGCTACCATAGATCCAACATAGCGAGCCATCATAGTTGGCGAATCTTTACAATCTCGGATATACTTTTTCATCCCTTCCGAGAATTTATGTTCATATCCTTCGTTTATGCTATATATCTTCCCTCTCATAGGAATCGATATGTTAGCCCGCGTTTTCACGTACGTCTTGGAGAAAGGGTCGAGCGTCCATCCAACAACTCTCGTATTCTTTCTCGTTGCAATGACTAAGTCTGTGCTACTACCATACACGCAATAACCCGCGCACATGACATTGCGTCCAGTTTGGGGCTTTAAAACTTCTTCGATTGGATTTCTAGTATTCCCCTCCCCATCGTTTTTCGCAGTTGTTTTATTATACTCAAACACGCTAAAGATGGACCCCACGGATACGCCGTAAGCTACGTTCGAAGATCCATCTAACGGATCGAACGCGACGATATATTTCTTTTCTTCTCCTAACTCGTGTCCTTTGTGTTGTTGATCCGAAGATGAAGGCGCAAGTTGTTGTTGTTCTCCTTGTTCCACTCCTCTCAAGTCAATGTACTCTTCCACTTCTTCGGAAATCAAACCAATGCACGCATTCGATTCTCTGCACGCTTTCTCGAACACATCGTGTGAATATATATCTAATTTCATCTGCTCTTCACCTTGAATGTTCGTACTATTCGCGCGTCCACTGAGACTTCCAGTCCCACCTTTGGAGTCATCGATCGCTTGCACTCGAATAGCGTCTGAGATTTCCGTGCACGCGGAGGCGATTTTCTCCATCAATCGAATCAACGCAGGGTCCGAAAACTCCTCCTCTAAACGCTCTATCATTTTTCTGGTACGACACTCTCTCTCCCTCTCTCTCTCTCTCTCGTCTGTCTCGTCTCTTTCGTGCGTTTCTCCCGTGCGTCTCTTTCTCGCTTTCCCTCTCTCTCTCTCTCTCTCTCTCTCTCTCCGTCGTGGAATAACGCTTCGCTCTAATAATAAAATGTGTTGTGTTGTGAACGTGTTAATAAATACGGAGCACACAAAAAGTATTGCGCGATTTATTTTGTTTTCGCACATTTTTTGTGGCCCGCCGAGGGAAAGAAAAATCGCGGCGACGTGGCGGCCGAGGAAGGAAACCCAAGAAAAGAACGGGACCAAAGAAGAAAAGACGACGCGAAAGAAAAGAAAAAAAAGACAAAAAAAACAAACGAATTCCGCGATACGACACACACTTGTCATTAAAAAAAAAGAGCGGCGCAGCGCGATACCAAAGAGAAGCATCGACAACAACGATGGGGTCTTCTTCCACGTGCGCGTACCTGTCACCGATGATCGGGTCGTTTGGCACGCGAAGATCCCCGACCGCGCGTCGACCTCGACCGCACGATGGTGGTGTCTCGAGAAAACCACCAGTGGCGTTGTTCTCGGGAGAATCGTCGTCGTCGTCGTCGTCGTCGTCGTCATGGAAAAACGAAAGAACGCATTCTTCGTCCTCGTCGTTGTCTGTGTCGTCCTCGTTAACGCGACAATGGATGAGAAAAAGTTTTGCGGATGCGAGCAACAACTCTAACGGTGTAGTCTCCTCGAGAAAGTTCGTCGCGTCCTCTCGTAAAGGCCCTCGACATTTCAATGTGTTTTGCGGCAGCACCCAAGGTGGGAGTGCAGGAGGAAACGGCGGAGAATTATCTTCAGACTCGAACAACACCAAGACCAACGGCGAAGAAAACAGAAGGTGGAAATCGATCACTTCGGCTTTGTCCACGTCTTTAGGCGAAGACAGAGTGCATGAGGAAGTGATTCCTCTCTTGGAAAGACCTTTGCCACCTCATGAAGAGATCCATCGAGGAACGCTGAAGAATGGTTTGAAATATGTTATTTTGCCGAACAAAACGCCGGAAAGACGATTCGAAGCACACCTTGAAATGCACGTCGGCTCGGTCGATGAAAGAGAAGACGAACAAGGTTTGGCGCACTTGGTTGAACACGTGACATTTTTGGGTTCTCGTAAGCGCGATCAGTATTTAGGAAGCGGCACCAGAGGTAACGCATACACGGATTTTCATCACACAGTGTTTCACATTCACGCGCCTACCGTAAACAAGGACGGCATTTACATGGTGAACAATGTGTTGGACATTCTCTATGACGTTGCTTTTAACCCTGCATTGTTACAAACCAGAATTCAAAAGGAAAAGAAAGCAGTTTTAGCCGAAGCTCAAATGATGAACACCATTGAATATCGCGTCGATTGTCAGTTGTTGCAGCATTTGCACTGGGACAATGCCTTGGGTATTCGATTTCCAATCGGTAAGCTCGATCAAGTACCTTTGTGGGGAGATGAAAAGATTCGCGACTTTCACGCTCGATGGTATTTTCCTGCAAATGCTACTTTGTACGTCGTGGGAGAGTTTGATGCGACTACGGAACAAGTTGAGAAAATGATTGAAGACGCGTTCAATGAGGCGGCGCCGAGTCCGTGGGCAATGCAAGCGGAATCTCCTTTAGCTCGCCATGAAGTTAGACCGCCTGTAAAGCACGCGTACGGCGTTCCTCTCGAGGAGCGTAAAGAAATTGAGGCACAACTTCATCGCATGATGGAAGAGAAAATTGAAGATCCGTACCAACCATTCGTCGCGAACGAAGGTAAACCGCAGATGTTTCAACACGAACATTTGACGCACGCATCGTTTAACATTTTCTCGAAACTTCCAATCATTCCGATGGAAAAGTTGGGCGACTTGCACCGAACGGTTTTGCAAAGAATTGCTTTGCTCGTGTTGCAATCTCGAATCCAGTCCAGGTACTCAGAAACAAACGCTGATTATAAACGAGTCGAACTGGATCACTCGGACTCTGCGCGAGAAGGATGCACGGTGACGACTGTGACGGTGACGTGCGAACCGAGAGAATGGGAGTTTGCACTCCAAGTGGCAGTTGAAGAAGCTCGACGATTACAAAAGTGTGGTTTAACCCGTGGCGAGCTTGCGAGATTTACCGCAGCCATGATGAGAGATTCGGAGCAGCTCGCACAACAAGCCGGATGCATTCCATCTTTGGAAAATCTCGACTTTGTCATGGAACACGACGCTCTCGGGCACGTCGTCATGGACCAAGTCGAAGGACACGAGAGTTTGCTTTTGTTGAATAAATACATCACGTTGGAAAGCGTCAACGAAGCAGCAGCGGAACTTTTGGGATTTATCGCAGAGTATGGATGCGACAGCGAAACTCGAGATCCTCGATCAGGCTTGACGACTGCGATTGTCGCGTGTGTTCCAACCACGACGACGGACGTAGAGACGGACCAAGTAGTTCGATTTGATATCACCTCCGAGGACGTGGTGCGAGTATTGTCCGCGGACTATGGCGAAATCGAACCGATGGAAGATGTGGACGTGCCGGATAGCTTAATTCCGGACAACGAGTTAGAAGCTATGATTCAAGAAAAACAACCAAAATTGGAGTCTGCGACGTTCGACGAAGCTACCGGAGTGTACCAAAGACGCTTGAGTAACAACGTTCGTGTGAATTACAAACAGCTTGATGCGGAACCGGGAAGCGCCTTTTTACGTTTGGTCGTTCCTGGAGGTCGATCTCACGAACCGTTGGACGCCGGTGCTGATGGTATTGGTTCCGCCGCGGTCGGTTTACGAACATTGCAAGAAGCTGGTACCGTCGGCGCTTGGGATCGAAAACAAATCGAGTTGTTAACGATGCAAAATCTGTTGGTGTTTGACGTCGAGCCCGAAATGGAGTACCTCTATTTAGACGCGGCGTTTGCCGTCGAGGGTGGTTTACGAACGATTTTGGAAATCATTCATCTCTTAATTGAAAAACCAAACTGGGAAGAAACCGCGTTGGAGCGAGTAAAAGATATCTACAGAATGTTTGAACTCAACACGACGAAAAATTTAGAATTGACGACGCACGATGCAATCAACAAAGTCATGTACGGTGACCGCCGGTTCATGGATCCTTCTCGAGCAGAGTTAGCTGCGTTGACTGTAGAAGGTGTCGCGAAAGCAGTCGAAATGCAATTTAGCAATGGTCCGATTGAAGTGAACATTGTCGGTGACTTGATTCCGGAAGAAGTCGACACGCTGATTACGCAAGTATTAGGTACGATTTCCAAAACAAAAGAGAACAAAAATGTACCCGTCATGGCGGCTCCGATACCGTTGAGTTTGAAGGATGTACCCAAAGACGATCCGTTACGAGAACAACGTCAATGGCTTCGGGATTCAGACGACAGAGCGTGCGCAGTCATGGCTGGTCGCGGGCCTTCCATGTGGGCACCGATGCGCATCCCGGAAAGAGATTCCGCGCAAGTGGAAGAAGAGGGTGGTTTTGCTTTTATTGATGATATTGATCCGGTCAATGTGTTAGCTCAAGCGAATGGTAACCCGTACGCTTTACAAAGCGCGCGAAGAAAGAACCCTTTGGCGACGTACATTGCGGGCATGCTACTTTCTGAAGTAGTCGGTGGGCGGCTCTTTACCACAGTGAGAGACGCTTTAGGATTGACATACGATTGCAACTTTACGTTATCGTTCGGATTGCAAAATTCAGACGCCACTACTTATAGATTATTAGTCACATCTACGCCAGCAAAGATCGATGAAGCATTAGCAGCAGGTATTCGCGTTTTGCGCGGATTCCAGCATCAAAGAGTTTCGCAACGCGAATTGGATCGCGCGAGGAACACGCTGTTGGCTCGACACGAAACCGATTTGAAATCGAACCATTATTGGGCTGATTTGATGCAATGCTCGTCTTTAGAAAATTTGGCCGAACATAAAACAATCAAATGCATCACAGAATTACCTTTGATTTACGAGGCGTGTACGGTTGACGATTTGCACGAGGTGTATGATTGTTTAGGTCTCGGCGAAGGAGAAATTTTCACTGCCATCACGGTTGCCGGTGAAAACGAATCCGTCGCTGAAAAGAGAGAAGAAATCGAAGAAGACGACTTTGCGTCCTCGGCCTCGAACAGCAGCTTCAAAAGCATCGGCGAAGACGTCATGGCTGCGGCTGCGGCCAAACTTGGGGTCGCTCTTGGCGGTGGCGTGAACATTGCCGAAGCGTTGAGCAAGCTTAAAATAGATCAAGAAGGAAAGTAAGAAGTAAAAAATTATACGAAAGCAGCGCAGCATTTTGAACGATATATATGTACACACATACACATATATATAAGCATATCTTAATAATGTAGTAGTAAGAGGATTATAAAGTTACAATTT
>MDSZ01016290.1_pt1 | contig 19908 bp, 18 predicted proteins | sample 811201 | NCBI WGS metagenome assembly MDSZ01 (sample SAMN05326647, study PRJNA326480) | marine metagenome | isolation source: seawater | place: Indian Ocean: North | collected 2010 | reverse complement strand
TTTTTCAACTCCTAATAATCTTGATGTTTTTAATTTTTCAATTATTATTTTATCATCTGTCAGTATGCAACCTCCTTCACCAGAAGTGATATTTTTAATACCGTCAAAACTAAAACATGTTATATCACCAAAAGATCCAATAAGTTTAGATTTATAAACTGTCCCAAAAGCATGTGCAGCATCCTCAATTATTCTAATTTTATTTTTTTTTGCAAATTGGTATAGATCATCTAAATCACCTACTCCACCTGAGTAAAAAACTGGAATTATAGCTTTAGTATTTTTAGTTAACTTCCGAGAAGCATCTTTTAGGTTAATTAAACAGTCATCTTCATTTATATCGCATGGAATTGGCGTAGCTCCTGTAGCTTTAATTGCTTGAAAAGTTGCAACATAAGTTAAAGAAGGAACAATAATTTCGTCTCCATGACCAATATCACATGCCTCTATTGCCAGCTGGAGGGCTGCAGTACCAGAAGATACACACACAGCAGGTCTTGAAAAAAATTTTGAAAGGTTTTGTTCAAATTGATTTACCTCTTCACCCATCCCAAGATACTCTTTATCCAGAACTTTAGTGACAGCATCCTTTTCCTCTGCTCCAATTACTGATTTTGATAGTCGAATTATTTTAACCATGGATAAATTTTCGATTTTTTTGATAATGACTCTAAAAATTCTTTATCTCTTGGAGTATCCATACACTGCCAAAATCCATCATGTTTAAAAGCTTTTAGTTCTCCTCTTATGGTAGCTTCTTCAAGAGGATCTGCCTCTAATATAATTTGATCATTATCTTCAATATAGTCTAGAAATTTTTTATTAAACACAAAATATCCTCCATTTATTCTCCCTTTATCAGTTTGGGGTTTTTCTTTAAATGAGTTTACTAAATCATCATCAATTAATAGTTCACCGAACCTAGCATTGGGTCTTACAGCTGTTACTGTTGCTGCTTTCTTGTGAGATTTATGAAATTTTATTAGTTCTTTTATATTAACATTACATACTCCATCACCATATGTAAGTAGAAAATCTTCTTCATCTTTAAGATATTCCTTAATCCTATTTATTCTTCCACCAGTCATTGTATTTAATCCAGTATCTATTAAAGAAACATTCCAGTTATTTGAAATTTCATCGTAGTAATCTATTTTACCTGAGTTGATGTTTATTTTAAAATTTGAATTTCTTTCTCTAAAGTTTATAAAATAATCTTTAATTATCTCCGACTTATAGCCTAATGCAATAATAAAATCTTTTATACCATATTTTGAAAAAGTTGACATAACATGATATAATATGGGTTTATTATCAATATTTACCATTGGTTTTGGAATAGTCTCAGTTATATTTCCTAATCTGCTACCAAGACCTCCTGCTAAAATAATTGCTTTCATAATTTTAAGTTTATTGGAAATTTATCTACTTTAATTTTTTTAATATATTTTTCGTTATGCTCTTCATCTGTAATGTTAAGAATTAAACTTGTTTTTTTACTAAGTCCTTTAAAACTGTACCAAACCCTAGGCGGAACAGAAATAAAACCATAATTATCGTCCCCCAAAATATAAGTTTTATGTGATTTAAAATCCTCTGATACAAAAGTAAATTTAACTTTACCAATAGGAACACATATATTTGAGGTCATTTTTAATTGCAATTTCCAACCTTTGATAAAGTTATAATCTACTGATGAAAAATAAGCTTCTTTAAACTCAAATTCTTGATTATATGATGCTTTAAAAATTTTCATAACATTACCACCTTCAACTTTAATTATTGGTTGACTAATAAACTTTATATCATCTATTTTAGAGCCCATTTAATTTTTTTATTTTTTGCTAACTCAGAAAAATTTATTATCTGATTTACAGATAATTCTTTTAAATTATTATTATTTCTTAAATATCCTAAATACCATTCAGATGTTAAATTTACGGTTTGACTAAAATCCATAGTAGACTTCCAGTTAAGGTATTTAAGAGCTTTTTTACAATCTAATTTAAGTAAAGTTGACTCTTTAAATTTATCTGTTTTTTGGATATTCCATTCAAGATTTAAAAGTTTCTTTTTCAATTCAGTCAAGACATTTTGAACAGTATAGTCTTTATCAAAAGATGGGCCAAAATTAAATGCTTGACCATTATTCCTATTTGAATTCTTTAAATCAATTGCTAATGATATATATCCTGACAGGGGTTCTAACACATGTTGCCAAGGTCTTGTTGAGTCTGGACTTCTAATAATCAACTTTTCTTTATTTTTTATAGATTTAATAGCATCGGGAATTATTCTATTTTTAGCCCAATCGCCCCCTCCAATTACATTTCCAGCTCTTCCAACCCCTATTCTTATATTATTGTCAGAAAAAAAAGATTTTACATAAGATTGTATAACTAATTCAGCGGCACCCTTAGAACCGCTATATGGATCAGAGCCACCTAATTTATCATTTTCATGATACCCACGTTTTATTTCTAAATTATCATATGACTTATCACTAGTTACTATAATTGCAATACATTCATTTTGAATTTTTCTAAGAGACTCCAATAAATTTGCTGTTCCAATTATATTTGTTTTAAATGTTTCAAGTGGATCCTTATAAGAAATAGCAACCAAGGGCTGAGCTGCTAAATGAAATACATAGTCTGGCTTTATTTCTGAGATAGTATGTAAAACTTTTTTTGAATCAAATATGTTAAGTCTTATATCTTTTTCAAGATTTAATTTTAAAAATTTAAAGTGTGAAGGGTTTGTAGGTATAGATTTTGAGACTCCAAAGACCTTTGCCCCAAGCATAGTCATCCACAAAGAAAGCCAGGATCCCTTAAATCCAGTATGTCCCGTAATTAATATTTTTTTATTTTCAAAATATTGTTTCATAAGCTTAATTTTTCTTAAAAATCATTAATGATTGATGATCTAGTTTAATAACCCTTTTTAAAATAAATCCTTCATTATGTAATAGTCTTGAATAAAAATTTAATGACCTTCTATATCCCCAAAAAAATTCATAAGGATTAAAGAAATGCTTAATTATGAATTTTAAAATTTGAACTAAAATATTGAATTTGTTATCTCTTAAATCTGAATGAATTATGTAAAGGTAAGAACTGTTAAACATAATATCTTTTAGCTCAGTAATTATTTTTTTTATCTCAAAATAATTTTTATCATATAACATTTGACATAAGATAACATTGTTGAAGTTATAATTTTTTAAAGACTCTTTTTTTAAGAAAATCAGATTAGGGTTAGAAAAAAATACTTTACTCATATCAGTAAATTCATGTATAAATATTTTTTTATTAATTAACTTATTTAAATCATTTTCTATAAAAGATAGTCCAGACTGATATGATAATATATTACCCTTTTGAATATTTTTGGATAATAGTATTGCTGTTTCATGCTTCTCTTGAATCCATTTTTTTGGAAGTTGGTCAATAGATTTGAATTTCTTTTTAAATTCCTTAAAAAACAAAAAATAAAAATCATTGTTTGGCAACTTAAAAAGTTTCCTTTTATAACCTATTGATTTAAAAGAAATATTAAACCATTGGGATTGTGAATCAGGAATAGTATTGATTTTTATCATTTTCTTAAATCTTATATTAATTTAATATGAGCTCATTATTTAGTGATATTAATAATTTTTTCCAGAGAGGAAAATCATTGTTTAATTCAAATAAATTTTTTGATTGATTATTTTGATTTGAATTTATAAAGATTAAAAGATCATCCTCAGATTTGATTTTTATTGTTTCTAGTCCATATATTTTAGATGGATCCATATCCAAATTAGTGCCAGAGTCCATTATTGAAGTATTACAACCAGATGAAATTAGCTCAACACTTAAAGTGGTATTATTACTACAAAAAAAATGAGAATTAGTATTAATTAATTTTTCTATATCATCTTTCTGAAAATTAATTGATTTGTACTTTTTAGATAAGTATTCATAATTATTTATGTGAGCTTTAAAAACCACTTGTGTTATACTACCCTTTTTCATGAACTTCAAGACTAATTCAATTTGTTTAATTGATACAGCCTTGTCATAATCTAAAATAACAACTAACCCCCTGAAAGTATTCAAACTATTATTTTCTTTTTTAAAATTTTTTAATCTAAGAGACTCAACCAATTCAAAATTTTCATTTCGGAAATTCTTATCATAACTTAAAATATCAATCAATGTTTTTGAATAAATAGAGAAAATTGATGGCTTCATTTGATTTTGTCTTAGATAATCTGACTCGTTTAAATAGTTTCTTAAATCCCAATATTTAAATCCGGCATGAAAATTTCCAATTGAAACTGAATTTTTATTACTGTAGAATAGTAAAATTCGCTCCCAAGCCTGATTTTCTCTAGGATATAGAATTAATGAAATATTTGGGTTGTTTTTATAAAGATTTTTAACAGATGACATGGTAATTGAATTAAAGAGTGCATTAGATCCAACAAAATCTTTAAAAATTAATTCTGAGTATATAGGCCAAAAGTTTAATGATTTATTATAATCAAAAAATACTCTGTTCTTTACAGTTTTATATAGTTTTATGATATCTAAAAAAATTCTTATTGATTCTTTTAAAGAAAAATTATTATATAAAAATACAGAGTTAAAATGATCGTTAGTTGAATAATTACTTGTCTTAGAATCAATATCAACATTCAGTTTAAGTGTGTATTCCGGATTAAAATTTTTTATAAGTCTGTTCCAATAATTTATTTGATTTTTTGATGAAGAGTAATCAACTAAAAGAGTGTTAATTTTTATATTATTTTGTTTTTTCTTGCTCGAGGTTAATGCTAAATTTAAGAGTGTTTTTAGAATTGATAAATATTTTCTTAATGCATTGACTCTTTCTTTAGAACTTCTGTCAAAATATTCAATATTATATTTCTTTAAAAGCGGTTTTAGTACTAAAATTATTCTATTATCGACACTACCGGTTAATATCAATCTCTTAAAAGAACTTCTTTTTAATAAAGATTCAAAATAAATAAATTTTATAGCATTTTTAATTTCAAAAGGATTAGTAAATGACCCTTGCTTACAAGCTATAGATGATAAAAGCCAGTATGGAATTTTATCGACTTTAATATTCTTAAAATGATCATTTAATCTGTCTAAATAAGAGAGGTATGACTCTCTGTAAATTTTTGCATTATTATTTATTTCATTTGGTATTGAAATACTATTTTTTTTGGAATTAAAATTTAAATTCCAATAGACACTTGTAGCGTTTTTGTCTAGATTTATTTTAGAATCAAAATTTAATAATAAAAGATTACTCATTATTTAATTTTAAAATTAGATTTTTCAATCCACGGTCAAATTGAATATCTGGATTCCATCCGAGATTATTAATTTTTTTATTATTTCCATATATTCCAAATTGATCTCCTGGGGTTGACTTTGAATAAGTAACTTCAATATCCGGACTTAGATATTTTAATATCAATTTAATTACTTCTTTAACCTTAGTCTTGACATTTGTTGAGATATTATAAACCTCATAATTGTTTTCTTGATTAGTATCGAGCAAAAAAATTATTGCACTTATTACATCATTTATCTCAACAAAATCTCTAAATCTATCTTTTGAACCTCTTACTTCTATATTTTTATTTTTAAGAGCCATCGACAAGTAAATGCTTATCATTCCTTGTTTTAGATTAGAAAGATTTTGATTTTCACCATAAACATTAAATAACCTTAAAGATGTACATTTTAAATTTCGGTTAGAGTAAATTGATAAATATTTTTCACTAGCTAATTTACCAACACCATAAAAAGACTTAGGGTTTGTTTCACTCTGTTCATCAACATATTCGTTTTTATCCCCGTACACTGACATTGATGAAGCATAAAAAAATCTTTTAATATTTTTTTTTGTTGCAAAATCAAGAAGAAGTAATGTAGAAAAAGTATTAACCTTAAGATCTTTTAAAGGATTCTCAAAACTAACCTCGCCAGAACTCTGCCCAGCAAAATGAAAAATATAATCAAGGCTATAATCATTTAGTTTATTTATAGTTAAAGGGTCAGAGATATCTCCCTCAATCATTACAGATTCTTTTGGTACATTTTTTTTAAATCCAGTAGAATAATTATCTACACCCACGACTTCATAACCTCTTTCAATTAATGATTTAGCTAGTTTTGATCCTATAAATCCTGCAATTCCTGTTACTAGTACTTTCATGATAATTGGTCTAAGTATATACCTTTATTTTCCTTTTTAAGTTTTATATTATTGAATGCAAAAAACTGTATTTTATTAAAAATTGCAGCATCATAGTCATTTACTGAGTCACCTATTAAACAAGTTTCTTTAGTAGAATAAGAGTTTTCAAATATTATTCTAGCTACTATATCTTTCTTAGCTTCTGGAGAGCCATTAATTGAATTAAAAAAAGCTACTAGATCAAGAGATAGGCAAAGAGTGTTTAACTCAAAATTATCAGATCCAGAAGCTATATGAAAATTTTTTTCATAATGATTGTCAGCAATAAATTTCAATGTTTCATTTATCAATAAGCCTTTATTATTTAGTTTTTTTAAACAGATTTTACCAAACTCTTTTAACAGGCTATCTCTTTTTTTGTTATTTATTTTTTGATGAACAATATTGGAAAAAAAATGATCAATTTTAACATATCTTGATAAACCATCATTTTTTTTGTGAAAGTCAATTAGTTCATCTACCATTTCCATCGGATAGTTCTTTAGCATCTTTTGAAAAGCATATATTCTGATCTCCGATGAATCAATAATGACTCCATCAAAGTCCCAAATAATATTCTTATAATCTGAAAAATTCTTCATTTATATTTATTAAACAGATCCGTCGATTACTTTATAATTAGTTTTCCAAATACTCTCATGCCATTTGACTCCAAATGAAAAATAAATAAAATACCTTTTTACACTATTTTTTAGTAATGATACTGCATGATAAGAGTCATTTGAGTTTACGAATAAGAGTGCGTTTCCTGCAATTGGTGCTACTTCTTTTAATAATTTCATTTCACTTTCTGGAGATCTCCTATACTTTTCCTCTTCTTGTTTTTTTGATGACTCAAAAAGAAGTGTCTTGCCTCCTGCATTATGCTCTAAAGTATTTAGGTATATTAACCCAACAAAAACTTTATATCTATTATCTGTATGAATTGGAACATTATAGCCAGTCTTTGATGTTGCAATATTTATTATTGGATAAACACACATTTTTTTTGGGGCAAAAGCAGAGAATAAACTTTTAATATGTTTGAATTTTAAGATCCTCATTAACTTCTTTTGAAGCCTGTGCACAAATTCCGTTGAGAATTTAAAATAATCAGAATGATATTTATCATATTCATATTCAACTATCTTTATTCCTTTTGATTTAAATACTTGAATATTATCATCAAAAACTTTTTTAAATAATCGGCCATCAAATAATAATTTATCAAGTCGTCTCCACTCATCACTAAATTTTAGAAGTTTCGAATAATTTTTATCACCGTTAAAAATATTTAGCCTAGTGCCCTTATCAGAGACTATTGAATTTTCTAATAAAATTTTATTATTAAAGTCTATTAAGTCATTTAATAACAAAGAAGATCTTTCTTTTGAAATAAAATCTTCTATTGTACAATATGAGGGTATCCCTTTTTTTGATTTACTAAATATTATTTGTTTCATTTTTTAATTTTTTTTCAACCTTAACTATGTCCTCAGGATTATCTACTGATATCGCTGTGTTGGATAATTTGATCATTTTTATTTTTTCTCCCATTTCAATAAATCTCAATAATTCTAGGTCTTCTATCTCTTCTAAAGGGGTTTTTTCAATTACTTTACTATATTTTTCCAAAGCTTTAATTGTAAATCCATATACACACACTTGTTTATATGATTTAATATTGACGTTATCTTTATTTGAAGGAATTGGTGCTCTTGATGTATATATCAATTCCTCATTTTTATTAAATACCATTTTGGGTATTTGAGATGAAAAAAATTCATAATCACTCTCTATCAATGTATAACCAGAAAAAACTGAATAGTTATCTTTTTGAGATTTTATCTCGTTAATAAATTTTTTTAAATCATTTGGGTTAAAAACAGGTTCATCGCCTTGAACATTAATAAAATAATCTGCTTCATGTCTCCTAGAAATTTCAGCAACTCTATCAGTTCCTGTCATACAACTTTCAGAAGTTAACTCGCATGGTATATTATTTTTGTTACAATAATCTTGAATTTTAATATTATCTGTAGCAATAATTATATCGCCATCAAAACCCTTAACACATTGATTATAAACTCTCTGAATCATTGGTTTTCCCTTAATCATAGCCAATGGTTTACCAGGAAATCTGGATGATTGAAATCGGGCAGGTATGACTACTAAGAATTTCATAGGTATGAGTATATTGAATCTAAATTAACGGAGTACTTAGTTCTTGTCAAGCTAATTATACTTACACTATTAGAATATTTATCAATAACTTCTTGGTTTGCTTTAAAAACATCATAGTAGTTATCAGAAGGGTCAAATCCGTCAAAGCCAATAAGAAAGACTTTTTTTGATCGTAAAATATTGGAAGCAAAGTACATTGATACTTCTAGATGGTTTACTTGATCTTTAGTACAAGATTCCATTTTGATTGAATAAAAATTTTCTTTCAAGTTTATTTGTTCAAGACCTTGAGTTGAAGGAAAAATATATTTAACATTATTATTGTTAAGATATTTATGCTCAACCATATCAGATCCTAGTACAATTTGATACATATGTTTGTTCTTATTAGGTATTGCCTCTGAAGACTTAGAACTTGAAAGGATTATATTATATCTGTCTTTATTTTTGTTTAGAAAAAAATCAATTGCCTCTTTATGCTTTAATATAGTTGGGCCACCACCAATTATAATTGTTTCAAAATTTTTTAAACCCCTATGATCTCTAATATCTTTTAAACTGATTTTTTCTTTATCCTTATTATCAAAGTACCTGATAATTTGAGAAAATTTATAGTTTTTGGAAAGTTTGAGTGACATTATTTCTTTTTGAGGAAGAGAATTAATTCCTGCAAACTTATAACTAATGTCAGATCCCCAGTTATATTTTAATTTAAGTGGAGTAAAAATATCTATCAAGCTTGATAAGGAATCATATTGTTTAAATCTATTATTGTCATTACAACTTAATTTTATTAAAAGTAATTCAGTTTTTAAGTTTCCAGCTCCTCTTCCCATTCCTAGTATTGAAGAATCTACAATATCAATTCCGTTTTCTATTGAAGTTAGTGTGTTAGAGAATGCTAACTCAAGATTATCATGAGGGTGAAATCCAATGGGGCAGTTTGACACTTCCTTTATTTCATTTAATATTTTCTTAAGTTTTTTTGGAAAAACTGCACCATATGAGTCTGCTAAATATAGATAGTCTATATTTTCAATATTTTTTATTTTATTTTTAATCTTGTCAATATCCCACATACTGAGATACATAATGTTCAAGGCTATCTCAAACCCTAAGCTCTTTATTTTGTCAATAAAACCTTGGCAATTATCTAAACTCTCTGGGTTTATAGCAATTCTTATCAAATTAACATATCCTTGACAATCCTCAAGTAAACTATTAATTTCATTAATTTGAACGTTCTTATAATCAATCATTATGGCAATTTGATGTTTTGATTTTTGCTTAAACAATTTCAAAGTATTTAGTGGCGTATAATAAAACTCTCCGTTATAAATATTTATGTTTTTTGGATTTCTATATCCAATTTCTATGTAATCAAGAGGTAAATTATTAGTATGTTTTATATAATTTTCAACAGTTACTGAATCAAAGTCCCAGTTTGTATAATATCCACCATCCCTCAGCGTACAGTCTAATATTTTTAATTTGTTTTTCATATTAACGATTTTTATAGCAAAGATTTTAATTTAATAATATGATGATCTAGTAACTTTTTGTCAAAAAAATCATAGAACAACTCTAAAATTATTAGTGATAATAAAGTTGATACTGCAACTCCAGTTAAACCAAAGGAACCTATTAAGAAAAGATTTAAAATGATATTTATAAATATTCCTGTTAGTATTCTTGATAATAATCTTTTTTCCAAGTTTTTTGAATAAAGAATTCTAAGATATATAGAGGATATTGAAATTAGAACAACATTAAACGAAATAATTTTTAAAATAATTATGCTGTCTTTAAATTTTGTGCCAAAAAGATTATCAATTAAAAATTCACTCAAAAGGAATATTGAAATAAATATTATCAATGAAATATAAAAATTTAGTTTATACATATTCTTTAACGATTTTACATTTGGTGTTTTAGAATTAACTATCTCAATTATTTTTGGAAATAAAGTATTAGAAATTATAGCTGGAATAAAAAATGTAAAGCTCATTAATTTATAGGCTGCAGTATATATACCCATTTCTAAATCAGTTAGAAAATATTCAATCATGAAAATATCAATTCTAAAATATATCATTGTGCCAAGAGAGTATAGGCACAGATATATTGATGGATAGATAATTTCTTTTATGATTTTTAAATCAAAATGAAAGGATAACTTTTTTTTAGATTTTAAAAAATATATATATAATGAAAGATTATAGATGAAAGACTCAAGCACAATTATGAGTACAAAACTTTTTAAATTAAACTTATATGATATAAATAATAAGATTAAGACTGATTTTAATACGAAAGAAATAGACTTTAGTATAGAAGTCACTCTTATCTTATTTTTTGAAATTAAATAACATTCGATGACATATAAAGGATTAAAGAGAACCCCTAAAGAAACTAAAAATAATAGGTCCTTTTTTAAAGAATCAAAAGAGATTGATATCACTATAAATGAAATCAAGAAAAATATTAGTGTAAATATGGTAAGTACAGATAATCCGTTACCAATAATCATATCAGAATCATCTTTTTTAAACTTTCTAACTAATGTCACGTCAGATCCAAATACTGACAATCCAATAAATATCATAAAATATATTTCAACAAAGTTGAAAATACCATAATTTGAAGGCCCAAAATATTCTGATAATTGTTTTATAACAATTATACCTAACACCATTCTAACAGTTTTCTCTATAAATTGAAAGACAACTTCTTTTAAGAAAATCTTTTTATAGTTTGATATTTTTAACATTGAAAAAATTTTAAAAATGAAATGTGGTTTTATCCTTATCTATAAAATTGCGAAAATCAAATATTTTTTTATCGGAATACTTTTCAATTTTAATAAATTCATCCCATTCAGTTAGAATAGCAATAATATTTGCTGAAACAATTAATTCTTCAAAATTATCTTTATAGATAATTGACTCTTGAATTATATCATCACTAATCATGGATCGAGACAAATTTAAAGAAGTCAAGTCTTTAATTATCTTAGCATGTTTAACCTGAGGATCATATATAGTGATTTTAAAACCACTGCATATTAGGTCATATGCAATATAAATTGAAGATGATTCTCTTGTATCGTTAGTATTTTTCTTGAATGACCACCCTAATAAAGCTACTTTTTTGTCAAGTTTATTTTCTTTACAATAACTAATCAAAATATCAGAAACACGTCTTCTTTGAGAATCGTTTATTTTAATAACACTATGCCAGTAATCAGCCTGATCATCTAAGCCGTAGTGTCTAAATAGGTAAACTAGATTAAGAATATCTTTTTGAAAACAACTACCTCCAAACCCTGGTGAAACTTTCAAAAAACGTTTACCTATTCTAGAGTCCATTCCAATTGCTTCAGATACTTCATCTATATCAGCTTCTGTTACCTTACTTAATGCTGATAGACTGTTTATTGATGATATTCTTTGAGCAAGCATAGCATTAGAAGCAAGTTTTGCAAGCTCTGACGACCACACATTTGTCGTTAAAATTTTTGATTGAGGTATCCATTTTTTATAAATATTTACCAATTGATTTACAGCATACCTTCCAGATTCTGTTTTGTCTCCACCTATCAAAACTCTATCAGATTTATAAAGATCTTTTATAGCTGTTCCCTCTGCTAAGAATTCTGGATTAGAAAGTACTTCAAATCTTACTCCACTTTTTGCCTCATTACTAAGAATTTCTTTAATTTTTTCAGCTGTTCTTACTGGAAGTGTTGATTTTTCAATAATTATTTTATCTGATGTTGCAACTTTTGCAATTTGTTTTGCGCATGCTATAACATATTTTAGGTCAGCTGCCATTCCAGCCCCTTCTCCTTCAGTTTTTGTTGGAGTATTAACGGCAATGAAAATCATATCAGCTTTTATAATATTTTTTTCTATTTCTGATGAAAAAAATAGATTTTTATTTCTGACTTTTGAGACAATCTCCTTTAATCCTGGCTCAAAAACAGGAAGCTTATTGATATCACCATTCCATAAATTTATTTTCTCTCGGTTACTATCAACTAGTGTAACATTGATATTTGGAGACATCTCAGCAATAACTGCCATTGTTGGTCCTCCAACATAACCCGCACCTATACAGCATATATTTTTAATCATCTTTTTTTTTAATTAACCACGATGAAGATTGAACTTTATCACCTAATCCGTCAATAAGCTTTATTTTAAGTTTTTTACAAATTTTAATTTCTGGAATAGAGCTATTATTCTGATCACCACCATTTCCAAAGTATAATAAGTATCTATCAGAAAATTCGAGATTAATTTTTTCAATTGTACTTGAAACATCACTAGTATTATCAATTGAAATAAGAGCATGATCAACTATTTTCAGCTCTTTGATTATACTTAATCGTTCATCTTCAAGCATAAACTCTTCTGATTTTTTTAATTTTCTTTGATAATCATTATTTACAATTACTATTAATAAATCAGCATGTTCTTTTGCTTTATGGAAATATTCTATATGACCCTTGTGCAAAGGATTGAAATAACCAGAAACTATTATAGCCTTTTGTTTTTTATTTTCTTCCATAATCATCGCTAAGTCGAATTATATCATCTTCTCCAAAATATGAACCAGTCTGAATTTCAATTAAAATAAGTTTTGATTTACCTTTATTCTCTAATCTATGCTTAGCCTTTAGAGGAATTACTATAGTATCACCTTCTTTATATTCTTTTGTAATATCATTAATCGTTACTGTCGCAGATCCTGAAATAATTATCCATGTTTCAGATCTTTTATTATGAAATTGATATGATAGTCTGTTACAAGGTTCAACTTCAATTCTTTTTATTTTATATTTGGATTCATCATGAATCACAAAATAACGCCCCCACGGTCTATCTTCTTTTTCTATATACTTCATTTTGATTTATTATAAATGGTCAGAGTATTCTTTTTGATTGGAGGTCTGGACGTTAAAAAGAAACTTACTCTTCGTGAAATAAGATTTTCAATTTTCTCTTCAAGTTGTGAAATATATTTATAATTAATTTCGTTACCAACAATTATAACCTCTATGTTTCCTGAGTCAATTCCCATTGCATAGTCTCCTGTTATCAAAATTTGCTCAACATCTCCCATTCTCTCAAGTACAGTCTCAACAATATCTTCTAAACCTAGATGTTTGTAGACCACATTTTTTAAAGTTTCATATAGAGGATGATTAATATTGACATTATATTCAACTTTATTATTTTTTTTTGATTTATTAAGATATCCTGCATCATATAAATGATTAAGTTCTTTTCTAATTGAATTAGTTGATTCTCCCATTTCAGAAGCTAAGCCATTTAGATGTCCTTTATTAGCTTGTGAAATAAAAAATTTTACTAGAAGGCGAAGTCTTGTTTTAGATGTAATTAACTCTCCTAACATAATTAAATTTAAGTAACAAAAGTACTTGATTTTATTTAATTTCAAAGTTTTTTCTTTATTTTTTTAATTTTAATAATAATTTGTATTGTTAAATGAATACTATTTTCCTAATTAGTCTAAGCATTATTTTAAGCATATTATCGATTGTTTTTTTTCAAAAAATATTTATTAAAAAAAATATAATTGATAAAGTCAATGATAGATCATCACATAAAGTAGTAGCTACAAGATCAGGTGGTATCGCAGTATTTACATCTCTATTTATTATTTCAACTTTAAATTATTTTAACTCAAGTGAAATTTTTGATTTTTCGTTAATAATTCCACTTTCTATATTACTTGTAGTGGGATTATATGATGATATCTATAAGCTTGATTTTAAACTTAAATTTATTTTTCAAATAATTGCAGCCAAAATTATTATTGATAATGGCTTAATTATAGATAACCTCCATGGTATTCTTGGAATATTTGAATTGAACAGAATAATTGCACAACTAATTACTATTTTTTTTATTGTTGCAATTATAAACTCAATTAATTTTATTGATGGAGTTGATGGTCTAGCTATCTCAATTGTGATTTTTTTTATGATATCTTTTGAATTTTTTGCCTTATCAAATTCTGATTTATATTATCTAACTCTCATAATTATTTTTTCTCTACTACCTCTTTTTTATTTTAATTATAAAAAGAAAAACAAAGTTTTTTTAGGTGATTCCGGTTCTCTTTTTTTAGGGGCTTTGGTTAGTATTTATGTTTTAAAAATACTATCACAACAGTATATTATAATTGAGAAATACGATTTAAACAAGATTATATTTGTAATATCAATATTATTTTATCCAATTATTGATATAGTCAGAATTGTGTTTAAAAGATTATTTGAGGGAAAATCACCATTTGAAGCAGATAAAAAGCATATTCATCATTTAGTCCTGAAAGGAGTTAAAAGCCACTTTTTTACAACATTTATAATTACTATATCTAGTATTTTGTTTATGATATCTTTACAATTAATTTTTTAAGGAGAGTTACTACAAAATCTATTATATACAACCAAAGAACCTTGCCCAGAAAAACCAGCCTGTACTGCTTTGTATAAATAGTCGCAACCTTTAGCATCTTGATCTATTGCTAAGTAAAGCATCCCCTTATAAAATATCGCCTTTCCATCTTCAATTTTAAAATCATAGATCACTTTATCCAAGTATTCTTCAGCTTTAGTGTAGTTCTTTAAATTTAAATGTGCCAAAGCAGCATTTTGATAAAAAGTATAATCATACTGGTCAATGCTAAATGCTAGTTCATATAGATTTGCTGCCTCACTATACTTCTTATCGTTATAAAGCTCGTTTGCTTGAGTGCTTATATCAACAGCTCTAGAAACATTCAAGTTACCATTTGCTAAATAGGATTTAAATTGAAACCCCTTTGGATCTCCCTCCAAATTAAATTTTTCAATATATAATTCGTATAAAGAATCAATTTCTTTGGAGTATCTTTTTGAAATAGATCTCTTAGATAAAAGGTATTCTATCCAATGACTCTCATTTTGTTTATTTCTTATTAACTCAAAAGATTTATCAAGTTCTATAGAATCTCTTCTATTTACCAAAGACTGAAAATATGCATGTCTGTGGACATTATTGTCAGGGTAAAATAAAAATGCATCTTTCCCATAATAATATGCACTATCATATTCTTCGATATCAAAATATAATAAAGATAGCTGTGATTCTACTATTTTTAAATATGGATTTATTTTTAGAGACTCGTGATAATAATTTAAAGCTAGATCAATTGAATCGATATTTTTGTAGTATCTACCTTTTAATAATTTTAAAGGAATTGTTGTTACCGAGATATTTGGAAAATCTAAGTCTACTTGTTCAATTAAATCAAGTGGTAGTCTATATGATTGCTTATTCCAGTCCTGTAATAAAGCTGCCTGAAAAGGTGAGGAGATAAATGATTTATAATTGACATAAATAACCCCAATTAATATTGTTAAAACTATGATACTATTTAACTTGTTAATCATTCGCTTCTCTTAATTTCATAAAAACTATTAACATAAAAACCAGAAATATATGTGAGACTGGTCTTGAAATTGGAAAGTTAAGCATCGAGTCAATTATGTAAACACTAATCATTATTAATATCAGATAAAACACATGATCTGACTCTTTATATATATTATTTTTTAGATAAAATATATAAGGGTAAATAATAAATCCTAAATAAAAGATTAGTGCTAGAATACCTGATTCAGCAGCTACTTGAAGAAAATCATTATGTGCATGATTTGGAACTCTGTATCCAACAAGGTTTTTAGCGTCATATCGTATTGTCTCAATCTTCCAATTTCCTATTCCTATTCCAAGAAATGGATTCTTAGATATACTTTTAATTGCAGCTGAATAAAACCTAAGTCTTTCATCAATTGATTCATCTTCTCTATCAATACTGATAGATGATACCCTTTCATTAATTATGTTTGAATCCTGAGAGTTAACAATACTTGATGATATAAAGTACCCAACTAAAATTACAGATAAGTATATTATTGGTATAATAAACTTTCTATTACTTGATTTTATAAAAAAGTAGAGTATTAATAAAAATGTAGAAATAGCAAATGCAATAAATGCTCCTCTACTTAACAAAATGAAAATTGAGATAACAACCACTAGCAGGACAAGTGTTAACAAACACACTTTTAATTTATTTTTTTGATGTATATATAAAAAATAAATAATTACTGGTGATTTCATTGTTAACATAAATGCTGAAATATTAATATTGGCAGTAAAACCTCTATATATGTTAGACCTTGTAAAAGCGTTTCCGTCAATAATGATATTTTCAAATAGTAAGGATAATATATAGAGAGAATCTACAACAAGTGAGCCAAGACAGAAAACTAAAAAAATATTTATTATATCAAGTTTCTGTTTTTTCACTATTAGAAATATTGAAATTAATGAGAAGAAAAAGGTCAAATAAGTAGAAAAAGTTATAAATGACTCCGGTTTGTTATTAGCTACTATTATTGATATACCTGATACAATGATAAAACCTAAATATAATAGAATAGTATTTTTTTTCCTTAATAAATTATATAAATCACTAATTGAATATTTTAAAATTAAATATGAGAATGATATTAAATTTAAAGATGATAATACTAATATCTGAGGTACAATTCTATCGTATGAGCTATTAAAGTTATACAGAGTATAAATAAAAAAATAAGCCCCTACTAATAGAATAAATGGTAGTTTCATCGACAATATCAAATATAAAAAAAACCCTCCATAAGGAGGGTTTAATTTTTTTAAGTTATTTCTAAATAACTATTATAGCCATGATGAAAGGTCAGCTGTAATACCAGTAGTAGCAGCAGCTCCTGTTGCACCATTAACTGGCGCCTTAACAATATCTGGCGCACTAGTAGTACTTAATGCAGTTTCAGTAGCAGTACCGTTACCATTTGCAAGAGTAACAATAGTGTTAGCATCTACACCTGCAGCTAGAGATGTGAAACTCACAATGATTCCAGCATCAGTAGTATTGTTATCATTTGTTGCTCTAGTAGGTCCTACATAAAAGTCTAAAGCATCTGAAGTGTCGCTTGTTATTGTAGACTGAGATGTAAGCGCTAGACTAATTGTCTGATCATATGTCTCAGCACCCTGAGCAGTATTACTTGACGCAACTGAAATTGTAGCGTTAGCATTACCTTTAGATAAAACATAATTAGATGTAGCAACAGGCCAATTAGAAACAAATGCTGCAGCAAGAACACTTGCTAGTGCAGTATCTGCAGATAGAGAAACCGTTAAACTTTCTGAACCAACAGTAAGAGTCCACTCATCACCTCTACCAATACCATATACATTACCAGTACTGGTTGTAGCAGCAGCTAATGCAGCTTGAGTTGTATATCTCTCACCGAAAAGTGCAGCAGAATATCCAGCTGGAGTAATTACTGACATTGTTATTGAACCAGAGTTGTTATAACCTCTAACAGCGTTAACTGTAGCACCAGATGCAGCAGCGGTAGTAGCACCAGCAGAAGCAAGAATAGCAGCTATATCAGCATCTTTATCCCCTGTCAATGTAGGGAACGTAATAGTTACTCCATTTAAAGTAAAGTTAAGAGTCTTATTAGTACCTACAACACCAAATGCTTTTACCTCAGCTACAGCAGTAGTATCTGAACCAGCAGCTGATCCAGCTCCTTTAGTATAAACATTTAATAAAGTTATGTTTCCACCACCATCTGTAAGGTTTACATCGTTTCCGTTGTTAACTTCACCAGCAGCAGTTGTTATAGTTTGAGCACTATCAAAGTCAATATTTGCTACAGCAGCAGTTTGCGCTGAAAGAGCAGCAATTAGACCTGTAAGTGTACTCATACCTGAAGAACCGTCATCAATACTTCCAGTTGCAGCAGTAGTAGCTGTTGCAGCAGCAGTTTCAGTAATAGAAGTAGCATCAAGATCGTTACCAGTAATATTTACGTTAGCACCTGCACCAATAGCTGTTACACCAGAGAAATCAAGCGTAGACAGATTTGGATTAGTATCAATATCTACATCATCCATAGAGTTTAGACTTACAGTTAAACTTGCAAGATCAGCGTTGTTATCAACATCTAAAACAGTACCAGTATTTGCAGTAGCAGATCCAGTATATGCAAGGTTACTTGCATTATCTAATACTAATGTGTCTAAATCATCATTATTGTCAATGTGAATATCTTGAATAGAAGCGTCAGAAACGTTAACATTAGTTAAGTCTACATTGTTTAAAAGACTCAAATCAGTCATTGTAGCTGAGATTGTAACAGTAGTTAAAGCAGGAGCAGCGTCAACAGATACTGTAGTAGCATTACCTCCAACTGTTAAAGTTGTTAAATCAGCATTAGCAGAAGTAACAGCTACACCTGTTAAACCTTCTCCTTGAGCAGTTACATCAGTAGCATCATATCCACGGTGCTTAGCAGTTTCAGCTTGCATTGTAATATTAGCAGTAACTAAGTCATCTGCACCAGCTAAATCAATCTCAGTAGTATGAGCATTTAAAGTTACAACACCTGTGTTAACATCTAACTTTCCTTGGTAACCATTAACTGTTAGAGAAGGAATCTCCGATACAACTAAATCACCACCTGTTACACCAGCAGGGATAGTAACACTTGCCATACCTTTAAGAGTAAGGTCAAAGTTTTCATCACCATTAGCGTCAAGTGGAGATGTTAATGCAGCAGCAGTTAAAGAACCACCAGCTTTAACATGAATTGTTAATGCAGTTGCAGTACCAAATTTAGCTATGCTGTTAATATTAACAGAAGTACCTGAGTCCTCTAAGTTAATAGTGTTAGCACCACCTATATCAATTGAAGTAGCTGAAGCTAATAAAGGCATAGATAAAGATGTCATCATACCAGCGTTCGCAGTTGTAGCATCACCATCGTGATCACCTGCAGATTCATCGATATCAATTACTTCAGCAGTAGTTAGTGTAGCAAAGCTTACTGCACCATCTACGTTATCCATAGTAATGTCTTGAGCTGAAGTTAAGTTATCAAATGAGTTAGAAGCAGTACCAACAACATCAGTATAAACTACGTTACCGTTAACAGTAAATATGTTGTCAATTACAGCCTGAAGTGTTGTAGTATCCATTGCAGCACTTCTAGTAATTACTACACTACCATTAACAATATTTATGTTAGAACCTAAATCTTCAAAAGTATCTAGGTCATTAACACTTGCGATAGAAACATCGTTTTGATAAATGTTAGACGTAGCTAATATCTCGGCTAGATCAGCTTGTACAGCATCAAGATCAGCTTGAAGAGCTGTAATATCTGCAGCAGTAGCAGCTGTCGCTAAATCAGCCTGAATAGCATCTACCTCTGAAGATAAAGAAGCAAGACTTGCTTCAAGTCCAGAAAGGTCGATCGCTGAAGCAGCATTTTGAGCAGCAGTTACACCAGCTTGAAGACCACTAATGGTCGAAGATAATGAAGCAACCTGCCCTGAT
>MDSZ01090901.1_pt1 | contig 19915 bp, 17 predicted proteins | sample 811201 | NCBI WGS metagenome assembly MDSZ01 (sample SAMN05326647, study PRJNA326480) | marine metagenome | isolation source: seawater | place: Indian Ocean: North | collected 2010 | reverse complement strand
TTATAACGACAACACCAGGTGTTGTTTATAAAGTATATTTAAACAAGGACCAAATTTTAGAACTTCAAAACCCATCAAGCTTGCCAGAACCGACTTTAATTAAACATATAGAGGAACCATGGATTAAAGCAACTATTATCACACCAGATGAATATTTGGGGTCAATAATAAAACTATGTCAAAATAAAAGAGGAATACAAACTAACCTAAGCTATTCTGGCAACAGGGCTGTTTTAAATTATGAAATACCTTTGAATGAAGTTGTTTTTGATTTTAACGATAGATTAAAATCTATGACTAGTGGATACGCAAGCTTTGATTATGAAATATTAGAACATCGAGAAGGAGACTTAGTAAAGCTTTCAATTCTTGTAAACGGTGAGTCTGTAGATGCGTTAGCAATGATGGTGCACAAGGATTTTGCTCAAAGTGTCGGACGAGATGTTTGTGAAAAACTTAAAGATCTTATTCCAAGACATAATTTTATGATTCCAATTCAGGCCGCCATCGGAGGAAAGATTATTGCTAGAGAAACTATAAAGGGGTTTAAAAAAGACGTGCTAACAAAAATTCATGGAGGCGGAGCCAGAGATAGAAAGAGAAAATTACTTGATAAACAAAAAAAAGGAAAAGCAAGATCAAAGCAATTCGGTAAAGTTGAAATACCTCAAGAAGCGTTTATAGGTGTATTAAAAATAAACAAAGAAATTTGATATGATTTTTGATTGTTTTTCATATTGGGATGAAGATCTTTTATTAGATTTGAGATTAAATATATTAAATGAACACGTTGATTATTTTGTAATAGTTGAGGGGAATAAAACTTGGCAAAATAACTATAAAGAATTACGTTTTAATATTAAAAAGTTTTCTAAATTTGAAAAAAAAATTATTTATGTAAAGGTATTGGATTTACCAGATGGGGAAAATCCCTATTTGAGAGAAAATCATCAGAGAAATTGTATTTTAAGAGGGCTTAAAATTGCAAAACCTGATGATACCATTATTATTTCAGATCTTGATGAAATCCCAAACCCTGAGAAGATTAATGATTTTAAAAAAGAAATGAAATTTGCGGTTTTTAAACAGAGGCATTTTTATTATAAATTTAATTTACAAAGTATTAATAATCCAGATTGGTTTGGAAGTAGAATATGTAATTATAGATATCTAAAATCTCCCCAATGGTTAAGAGAATTAAAATTTAAAAAAAGACCATTTTGGAGAATTGATAAAATCAGACTTAATAACATTATTGAGAATGGGGGATGGCATTTTTGCAATCTCAAAACTCCTGAACAACTATTATATAAGTATATGAATTTATGTGAGACTAATGACCCAGTAAACTTTAAAGAAAAAATTGATGATAAACATCTAAATTTAAATGAAATTAAAAATAAAATTAAATATTCTAAGGATATAATTGGAAGAGATGACAATTTTAAAAAAATAGATATTGATAAAAACTACCCAAAATACCTACAAGATAATATTGACAAATATTCTAAATGGATTGAATTATAGAACTACATGATTGTCTCTAAAGCAGACAATGTTTTCATTTACATCAAATACTATATATTTTTCCACAATTAACTTACTAATAAGTTTTTTAAATACTTCATTTTTAATATGATAATATTCAAAAATTATAATTGGTCTCGTATCTACATTATCCAAAAAATCTAGAATTATTTCCCCATCATAACCCTCTGCATCTATGTATAATAAATCTATTTGATTAATATCAAATTTTTTTAAAAGCGATTTAAATGATATTGTATTTACAACAACCTTCTCGATGTGTGCTTTTTTTACTCCGTGTTTTAATAAATGATTTATTTTATTTGAGTTAATTCCCTTTATATGCTCATCATAATTACTTAAAAACTTTTCGTTTACACAATAGAGGTGTGTTATATCATTATTTCTTGATATTGCGGAATTTTCAAATCTCACATTTTGAAAATTTTTATAATTTTCCTTTAATTCTTCAAAATATTTTTTGATAGGCTCAACCAATAGAGCTTTCAAGTTTTTATTATCAATAATATATCTTGAAATTTCATCAAATCTTCTTCCATCGTTAGCTCCGATCTGTACTAAATTTGAAATATCGTTTTTTTTGAAAATTATTTTTAAAATATATGAAGTATTTAATAAATTATAGCTTTCAAGGTATTTTTTATTTTTAAATGTTTTTTTATCTATTAATTTATACCCAAAAATACCTAGCAACTTTGAAAAAAATTTTTTCATATGATTATATATATATTAAATAATTATATTAACCTAATGTTTATCTTTATTGTTAGGTAAACAAGTTTTATAATTAATATTGTAATATAAATAATAAATTAAATTTACATGGGTCTTGGATTAAGTAGAAAAATTAGAACAATAAAAAATAAAACTTTAGAAAAAATTAAAAAAAGTAATCTTACTATATATAAATTTTTAATTATATTTGGATCTCTATTTAAATTTATTTCTAAACTTATAAGAAGAAAAAAAACTAAATTTTATTCAAATAATTTAGATGATATTAATAGATTTGAATTTAAAAAAACGTCTCAAAATAATGAAGATGGTATAATAAATCATATCATAAATACCTTAAAAATTACAAATTTGAATTTTGTCGAAATTGGATTCGATTACTATGAAAATAATTGCCTTAATTTAATTAATAGAACTAAGACGGGTTTATTCATTGATGGTTCAGGCGAAAAAGTGCTTATACTTAGATGGTTATTAAAAATTTTCTTTCCTTTTAGAAATATTAAAGTTTTAAAAGAAATGATAAATAAAGATAATATTAATTTATTAATCTCAAAAAATTTTTATAGCGATAGTGAAATTGACTTCATGTCAATTGATGTAGATGGCATTGATTATTATATTTTTGAAAATTTAAGATTTAATCCAAAAATAATATGTTTAGAGTATAATTTTTGGTTTGGAAGTGAAGAAAAATGCTCAGTACCCTACTCAGATAATTTCTCGTGGGAAATGGGCTCTACTTACTCTGGAGCATCTTTGAGTGCACTTTGTTTTCTCGCAAAAAGAAAGGATTACCATTTAATTGCAATTGACTCCTCAGGAGTAAATGCTTTTTTTATTAGAGGAGATTTGAAAGAAAACTTTCAAATACTAGATCCGCAAAAAAGTTTTAAAATACCCAATAAGTATAACAATGAAGAGATTGAATTAGCAAAAAAAGAACTTTTAAATAGAGATTTAACTTTTTTTTAAATTTATTTAAGCGTTATCTTTAAATATGAATTTATTTTAATAAAAATTTCATTTAGAAATACATTCAATTGTGAAAGAACAAAATTTAAATATTTGCCAGGTATCACTTTCAGGCAATATTCCGATTATAAAAGAAAATTATAGAGAATTTATTAGATTCTATAAAAATGTTAACTTTTTTATTATTTGTCCAAAGAAACAAATTAAACAGTTCAGACAAAAACTGAAGCTCGATAATTTATTTATAATTAATGAGGATAAAATTTTAAATTTTAATAAATTCAAAAAAATATCATTAAAATATTTAAAAAAAAAAGTTATATAAATTTAATTAAACCAAGATTAAGTTGGTATTATCAGCAAGTCTTAAAAATTAGTTTCTTGATTGATTTTGTAAATAACAATAAAAAAAATATGATTATATGGGATGCTGATACATTAATTTTAAGCAAAATTAATTTCTTTAAAAAAAATTTATCTGTTAGTTATGGAACTACATCGGAATATCATAGGGCATATTATGATACAAATAGAACTATATTAAAAAAATTACCTAAATATTTTATATCTAGCTTGTCGCAATTTACATCAATCACAGATTTAGAAAATAAAATATTACAAAAAAATATTTCAAAATTTTTAAAAAAAAATTCTAGCACGTCCGAATGGATAACCAAGGTTATTTTTATGGCTATTTCTAAAACTCATAAGAATTATAATGGATCAATGTTTTCAGAATATGAGCTAATAGGGCATTCAAATTTAATGCACAAAAATTCTGGTCAGAAATTAATTTCAGGTTTAAGAGAAAACATTTCTGGAAAATTAACAAAAATGCAAAAAATAATTGTAAAGTTGTTGGGTTATAAATATGTTGCGTATGAGCACACCCATGCAAATAAATTTAGTAAAAATATGTTAAAAAGAGACCAAAACTGGTATTTATTTTTAAAAATATTGATTAATAAAACTACAAATAAGTTTTTTAGGGGCATTAAACATCATATTTTAGAAAAAATTAACTATGTCAGATAAAATAAAAATATTTTGTGTTACAGATAAATCTTTACCAAATTTAGAAAGTACATTTTTAAAATTAGCAGCTGTTGGAAAGAAAAATTTTAATAAAAATTATATAGATTGTTCAACAAAAATTAATATTTATCATAAAGAAAAATTCTATTCAGAGCTTACATTCCATTATTGGTACTGGAAAAATTTATTAGAGAATGAAAATTCCGAATGGGTTGGTTTTTGTCAAAAAAGGAGATTTTGGACTCAAAATCTAGAGAATACTGTAATAATAAATAAAGATAATTACCTAGATTACTTATTGGAAAGTCCCCATAAAGATTGGGATAATAAAGATGCAATAATTTGTGAGCCAATAAAAGTCTCAGGAGCAAAGAAAATAAAAATAATAAAAAGAGGTTTTAGAAATATAATAAAAGAACCAAGTTTACTATGGAAAAAAGATGCAGAAACTTTAAAAATTCACTTTGATATGCATCATGGTTTTGGAAATTTGGATAAAGCAATCTCCTTTCTAGATGATAATGATAGAGATGAATTCAGAGTTTATGTAAATACTAAAAAAAAATATAATCCTCATTTAATGTTTATAGCTAGACCACATGTGATTGATAAGTGGTTTTCAACATTATTTATATGGCTAGAAAAATGTGAGCAAACATTTGGATTTGAAGATTTGAGAGGATACGACACAACAAGAATTTATGCATTTCTTGCAGAGAGATACCAGTCTTTCTGGTTTAAAAAATATTGTAAATATAAAACTAATTCTTGGGTATTTATAGATAATTAAAATATAACTTTAATTAAATTTTTCTAAAAATTTAAACTTAAAATGATGGTTTATTAATTTAATATTTTTAATCATTGCAATAGAAGAGATAAATAGTATTAGCAGGTAATCAATTATACCTTTTACAAAACTTATAAATAAAAAACTATTCGTATAAATTCTTTGACCATCCACATGATAATGGGTTTCAAAATTTAAAAAAAGAATATAAATAAAATTAAATGAAAGTTTAATAATTAATAAATTAATTATTATTTTCAATTTATGGTTTGTTAAATATCTAAGTAAATATGGAATAGTTAATATTAAAAAAACTTCACGATAATAAGCATTTGAAAAAACAATAAAGCAGAAAATAACTACATTTGAACTCAGGACAAACATTTTTTCCTGAGAAGAAAAATCTAGATTCAAAACAGATTTATAATTTTTCTTAATTAATTTAATGTTGAAATAGATAAATGAACCAAACATCAAAAGTAATAAAAAGCCATAGTGTAAATCGAACAATTCTTTAAATATTTTTGGAAGAATTTTAATAGAAAATAAATAATGCAGACCCATTGCCCAGCTGCTATTCATTATATAACTATACTTATCAAGGTTTAAATACATATAAAAAAAACTTGAAAACAGAATTAATAAAAAAATTATTAATAAGTTAATTCTATTTCTAAATTTGTCTTCCATAAAAATAATCATACCGTAAATGAACGGATAAAATTTTGTTAGAAATGAAAAAATTACAAGAAACCAATTTAGAGGGTAAATTCTATTATAAGATATCAAAATCAAAAGAATTACAAAAAGGATATCTATATTCATTCTTTGAATCATAAGAAGTGTTGCAGGATTAAAAAGTGATAAAAAAGTAATGAATAAAATCAAATTTTTTTTTGGGTTAATGATAAATATAGTTAAAAAAGAAAATAAAATAATTAAAACAATCGGAAATATATTTTTATAGAAAATAAAAAATTTTTTTTTAAATGGAATTAAGTCAATTATTATTGGACCATAACTAAACCCTCTACATCCCATTTCTTGAGGTCCTTGATGAACGTCCGAATAAGAACTATATCCAAAGTTAACACAATTTAATGCTTTAATTATATCTCCATAATCAACAAATACTATGTTTGAACCTAGTGCTAAATAATTAATGATATTAAATTTAAATATTACATAATAAATAGAAAGTGCAGCTAAAGTTAATATAATTGTTCTCAAATTTAAAATCATATTTAGATATTTTTAATAATTAAAATAAATTTTATAATATTTACATATATGTTTTACAAACAAATATTTGTATATATGATTTAATCTAATTGAATTTAAAAAAAATATGAAAGTTTTTATTCTTTGTGGTGGCTATGGAACACGACTTGATCATGAGGGAAAAATAAAAGCAAAACCAATGGTTTTAATTGGCAATAAACCTATATTGGTACATATAATAGAAAACTTTGTATCACAAGGATATGATCAATTTGTTTTTTGCTTAGGATATAAATCAGAGAGTATAATAGATTATTTTTTAAGAAATAAAAAAAAGTATATAAAAGTAATTTATAAAAAAAAAAATAATATAAAGTTCATATATAAATTAAAAAAATTAAAATTTACCGGAAACTTAATTTTTACAGGAATAAAAACCGGTACAGGTGGTAGAATTTTACAGTCTTTTAAAAAGTTAAAACTGAACGAGGATTTCATGATGACTTATGGCGATGGCCTTTCAAATGTAAATATAAAAAAGTTAGTAAAATTTCATTATACAAACAAATCTGAAGTTACATTAACAGCTGTTAGGCCAAAATATAGGTATGGAATACTAAAATTAAACAAAAATAAGGTAAAATTTTTTGATAACAGTAAAAAGAAATCTGATGTTTATATAAATGGCGGTTTTTTTGTAATCTCAAAAAATTCTGTAAATAAAATTAACAATAAAAAAATATACTGGGAGAAAGAGCCACTTGATTATTTTTTAAAAAAAAGGAAGTTATTTGCCTACAAACATGAGGGATTTTGGAAAAGCTTAGATACTTTAAAAGATAAAAATGATTTTAACGAAATGATTAAAAAAAATAAACAGCCATGGAAAATTTAGAATATTTAAAAAAATTTTGGAAAAATAAAAGAGTATTTATCACTGGTCATACTGGCTTTAAAGGTTCTTGGATGTCAATAATGCTAAATCTTTTAGGAGCAAAAATATACGGATATGCACTACATCCAAAAAAAAAATCACTTTTTAATGAAGCTAAATGCAAAAGTTTTATTTTAAAAAATTTTTTTTCAAATATTAATAATGTGAAAATTTTAGAAAAAAAAATTAATTTAGCTAAGCCCGATGTTCTATTTCATTTGGCTGCACAGCCATTAGTTAGTGAATCATATATTAATCCTCTTGAGACGTTAAACACAAATATTATTGGAACATCGAATGTTCTCAACTCAATCAGAAAAAATACTTCTTTAAAATCAGTGGTAATTGTTACAACAGATAAAGTTTATAAAATTAAAAAATCTAATAAATCATACAATGAAAATGATAGCCTTGGTGGAAAAGATCCATATAGTGCATCCAAGGCTTGTGCAGAAATAATTACAAAATCTTATATAGAATCTTTCTTTTTTAATTCAGCTTTAAAAAACAAGATATCAACTGCTAGATCTGGAAATGTGATTGGCGGTGGCGATTACTCAAAAGATAGATTATTGCCAGATATAATTAGATCAATAAATTCAAAAAAAAAATTAATTATACGTAATCCGAATTTTGTAAGACCTTGGCAGCACGTAATTGAGCCTCTATTTGGCTACTTAAAACTAGCTGAGAAGCAATATAAAAAATCTAATCTTCATAAAGAACCATGTTGGAATTTTGGTCCAAATAAAAATAATTTCAACAAGGTTATTGATGTTGTAAAGATTGCAAATAAACTATCAAATTTAAAAATAAAAGTTCTTAAGAAACAAAAATTTTTTGAAACGAAGATATTGAAACTAAACAACAACAAAACAAAAAAAAATTTAAAATGGCATCCTAAATGGAATTTGCGAAAAAGTGTGAATGGTGTTATTGAATGGAATTATCAAATAAAAAAAAATAAGTCTGCAAGACAATTATGTGAAGAACAAATAATCAACTATTTAAATTAAATATGAAAATAACATATGGAAAAAATGTTTACGACAATAAGGAAATAAAAGCGGTATTAAAAAAGCTAAAAAAAACTACTCAAATGGGAGTTGCTGTTTCAACATTTGAAAAAAAAATTGCAAAACTATTTTCAAAAAAATATGGTTTGATGGTTAACTCAGGCTCATCTGCCTTAACCTTAGCAAACAATGTTCTTAATTTTAAAAATGGTGATGAAGTAATAACTCCTTGTCTCAATTTTGGAACCGCAGTTTCCTCAATTATTTTAAGTGGAGCCACACCAATTTTTGTTGATATTGACATAAATACTTTGCAAATTAATACACTCAAAATTGAAGATAAGATTTCAAGCAAGACGAAAGGCATCATTGTGCCGAATTTAATTGGAAATATTCCGAATTGGAAAAAGATTAGAGATATTGCAAATAAATTTAAATTAAAAGTAATTGAAGACTCTGCTGATACATTAGGCGCCACTATTAATAATAAAAGTACAGGAATATACAGCGATATATCAATAACAAGCTTTTATGGCTCTCATGTTATTAGTTGTGCAGGAAACGGTGGAATGCTTCTTACAAATAATAAAATGATTTATAAAAAAGCTAAAGTTTTAAGAAGCTGGGGTCGAATGTCCACTTTGATAAAAGACTCAGAAAATATCAAAAAAAGATTAAATATCAAAATAAATGGATTTGATTTTGATAAAAAATTTGTTTTCTCAGAAGTAGGTTATAATTTTGAGCCATCAGAAATTGGCGCAGCATTTGGATTAGAACAATTGAAAAAATTTAAAAAATTTAGCTATAAGAGAAATAAAAATTTTGAAATGCATGCTAACTTTTTTTCTAGATATAAAAATTTTTTTATTGTACCCACAATACAGAAAAACGTAAAAACAAATTTTTTAGCTTATCCAATAATTATTAAAGAAAATAAAAAATTTGATAGAAAAAAATTACAAATATTTTTAGAAAAAAATAATATTCAAACAAGACCAATATTTAGTGGAAATGTTTTAAGACATCCAGCATTTAAAAATTTAATATCAACAAAAAATAAGTTAAATTCTTTTAAAAATTCTGATTATATAATGAAAAATGGACTATTAATTGGCTGTCATCAGGGATTGGATAGAAACAAAATTAAATTTATTCATAACAAAGTAATTAAATTTATCACAGGAAAAAATTACTAATGAATCTCTCAGATTATGTTCTTAATTTTTTAGAAAGAAAAAAAGTAAAAAAAGTATTCCTAATAACGGGTGGAGCTATATCATTTATGGTAGATGCATTTTCAAGAAATAAAAATATAAACTATATTTCTGTTGCTCATGAACAAGGTGCAGCCATGATGGCAGATGCTTACTCCAGACTTGGCCCAAATTTTTCATGTACAATGGTTACATCGGGACCTGGGGCTACAAACCTTTTGACTGGTATCGCGTGTTCTTACTTTGACTCTATTCCATCTTTACATATTTGTGGACAGGTAAATACTTATGAGCAACAAGGTTCTAATAAAAGCACATTAAAAGTAAGACAGGTAGGTTTTCAGGAAACTGATATAGTCAATATATCAAAACCTATAACTAAATTTTCATATAAAATAAATAAAGCTAGTGAAATTAGATATATTTTAGAAAAAAGTTATTTCATTGCTACAACTGGAAGACCAGGACCAGTTTTACTAGATATCCCTATGGATCTGCAAAGAGTAAAAATAAATCCAAAAAAATTAAAGCCATTCAAACCGAAAATAGTTAAAAACATAAATTTAAAAAATAAAATTAAATTAATAATTAAAAAAATAAATAAATCAGAAAGACCAGTTATTATCCTAGGCGGTGGCATCAAATATGCTAAAGCAGAAAAATATTTAAATAAATTTTTAGAAAAATTTAATATACCAGTTGTTTCAACATGGAGTGGAGTTGATCTAATTGATCATTCAAATAAAAAATATATTGGAAATATTGGTGTTTACGGAAGTAGAGCTGCTAACTTTACTATTCAAAATTCAGATCTAGTTTTATCTCTTGGTTCAAGATTAGATACAAGAGTTACCGGGGGTGTACCAAAAAACTTTGCTAGAAAAGCAACAAAAATAGTGGTTGATATTGATAAACACGAGCTTAATAAAAAAAGAGGACTAGTAATAGATTTTAAAATTAAAGAAGACGTTAAAAAATTTTTAAATGAGTTTAATAAATCAAAATTCGAAAAAATTTTCAAAAATGAATGGTTACATAAATGCCTCTACTGGAAAAATAAATATCCTTTAGTTCAAGAAAAATATTATAAGGAAAAAAAATATGTAAATCCTTATGTTTTTATTGAAGATCTTTCAAAGAAACTAAAAAAAAAAGATGTTATAATTGCTGACGATGGTGGTCACTTGACTTGGGCAATACAAGCTTTCAAAGTTAAATATGGGCAAAAACTTTTTTCAGCTTTTGGTAATTCACCAATGGGATATGCTCTACCCGCAAGTATTGGCGCCTCAATAGTAAAAAATAATTCTAAAATTATTTGTATAGATGGCGATGGAAGTATTCAAATAAATCTCCAAGAACTACATACAGTTGATAAATTAAGACTTCCAATTAAAATTTTTATACTTAACAATGATGGTTTTGGAATTATTAAACAATTTCAAGAACTTTATTTGGGAAAAAGATATGAGGCCTCTGGTAAAGGAGTTTCTAATCCAAATTTTAAAAAAATTGCAACGGCTTTTAATATTAATTATAATTTAATTAAAAATCACAATGATTTAAAAAAAATATCAAAAATAATTAATTCAAAAAAACCTGAAATAGTTGAAGTGATTTTAAAACAAGACCAAAAGATTATCCCTAAATTGCAATTTGGAAATCCAATAGAGGATATGTCACCACTTTTACCAAGGAAAGAGTTTCATGAAAATATGGAAATTAAAACAATTAAAAGAGATAAAAAAATTTTTGAAGCAAATTAACAAATAAGTAATTTGAAAAAAATAATAATTATTGGTGGCTCTGGATTTGTTGGCAAAAGCTTAGTTCATTATATTAAAAATAATAAAACTAAAATTAAGAAAATAATAATTTATTCAAGATCAAAAAAAAAAAATTTAATTAAAATAAAAAAATTACCAAATGCTGATTATATATTATATTTAATCAATAGTAGTAATATTCGAAAAGGTCTAAAGCTTTTTTCTCATTTTGAAAAATTAATATCTTTTAATTCTAAAAAAACAAAAATTGCATTTTTTAGTTCTGGAGCTGTGTATGGACCACAGTTTAAAAAGAAAAAGTTTAAAGAAAAAGATATTATTAGTATAAATAAAGTTAATAAATTTATAGGGTATAAAAAAAATTATGCCAAGCAAAAAATTTTATTAGAAAGAAAATTTAAAATTTTAGCAATTAAGGGGTTTAAAGTATCTATTATAAGAGGTTTTACTTTTTACGGTAAACATATTTTAAAATATGATTACCTTATTTCACAAATAATCAATGCAATTAAATTCAATAAAAAAATTAAAATTAATAATATTAATGTAAATCGAAGTTATATGCATGAAGATGACATGTGTAAATGGATAATTAAAATACTCGATAAATCATCAAAAAAATGTCCTATCTTTAATCTAGGATCTGACAAAACTATTGATTTAAAAAAATTATTAAAAACTCTTAAAGCCAAATATAACTGCAATATATTAATTAATAATAAAAAAAAACAAAATTTAGATTTTTATGTACCTTCAATATACCTAGCAAAAAAAAAATTGAATTTAAAAACTACAATTAATTTAAATAGTGGTATAGATTCATTATTGAAAAAATGAAAATTTCAATTGTAACACCCACCTTTAATGAAATAGATAATATAGAAAAGCTATGTCTTGAAATCAAAAAAGAGTTTGAAAAAAATAAATATGATTACGAGCATATTGTTATTGATAATAATTCTAATGATGGAACAATTGAGAAATTAAGACAAATAGCTAAAGAAGATAAAAAATTAAAAGTTATAATTAATACAAAAAATTTTGGACATATTAAGTCTCCATTTCATGGACTTTTACAAAGTTCAGGAGACGCAACTATATTGATGGCATCAGATTTCCAAGATCCAATCGAAATGATACCAAATTATATAGATGAATGGAAAAAAGGAAAAAAAATAGTATTAGGAGAAAAAATTAAATCAGAGGAAAATTTTATGAAGTTTTTTTTAAGAAAAACTTTCTATAAATTCTTAAATTATATTTCTGATATTGAATTAACCACAAATACAACAGGATCAGGCATATTTGATAGATCGGTTATAGAAAAACTTAAAAATATAAAAGATCCATATCCTTATTTCAGAGGTCTAATAAATGAAATTGGTGAAGATGTTTCTACAATAAAATTTAATCAACCTTTAAGATTTTCTGGAAAAACAAAAAATAATATTTTTACTTTATATGATATCGGAATACTGGGAATAGTAAAACATTCAAGGAAACCATTAAGATTTATGATACTTTTAGGTTTTGTTTTGGGTCTTCTGAGTTTGGCTGCTGGATTATTTTATCTTATATATAAATTAATTTTTTGGAATTCTTTTTCCCTTGGCATTGCACCAGTAGTAGTGGGAATATTTTTTGTTAGTTCGGTGCAAATTATCCTTCTAGGTTTGGTTGGTGAATATATTGGAATAATTTTAATTCACACCAGAAATATGCCAATTGTAATAGAAAAAGAAAGAATTAACTTTAATAATTAAATGGAGAGATGGCCGAGTGGTTTAAGGCGCACGCTTGGAAAGTGTGTAAAGGGGAAACTCTTTCATGGGTTCGAATCCCATTCTCTCCGCCAAAATTAAACTCAACAATAATATTTTTATAAAATATATTAAGTAAATTATTGTAATTAACTACTTATATTTTATGATAAATGCATAAATAAAATTAATGAAATTTAAACATATAGCTTTTTATAAAATAATTAAATTTTTTAACAAAAATTATAAGAGAATATTTGGTTCTTTTTATAAACAGAAATTAAATTCCATTCTTTCAAATCTACAAAACATTGTAGAAATCAATAATATATACGATGTAGGAGCGTATAGAGGAGAATGGAGCAAAAGTTTGTGTAATACATCATTAAAAAATAAAACTTTTTATTTGTTTGAGGCAAACATTGAAAATGAAAAATATTTAAAAAGATTTAATCATAAATATTTTATAGAGACTCTTTCAGATAAAATTAAAGACGTTAAATTTTATTCAAAATCACATGTTGGAGATTCTTATTATTTGGAAAATACAAACTTTTATTCTGGTGAGATTAAACCAAAAATAATAAGAACCAATACTCTAAATATTCTCAAAAAAAAATATAATCTTCCTTTGCCAGAATTTATTAAAATAGATACTCAGGGCAGTGAAATTGACATACTTCGAGGTGGAAATGAAATTTTAGAAAAATGTCAAATTATTCTATTAGAATGTCCCGTTATCAATTATAATAAAGATGCTCCAAATTTAGTTGAGTATGTAACTTACTTAAATTCAATTAATTTTTTACCTTATGACGTCTGTGAAATTCATTATATTGATAATGTTTTGGTGCAGTTAGATATTGTTTTTTTAAAGAAAGATTTATTTAATAAAATTAATACAAAAAAAACAATTCTTAAAATCTTAAATTAGCGAGATTACTTTAAAGCTTTAAAAAAATAGTTATTTTTTTAGATGAATGAGTCATTTTATATGAAAAATAATCAAAATTATTAACTTTAAAGGTATATATTAAAAAGCATCCTAAAATTTTTTTTTTCATTAAATTAGCATTGATTATCAATATTAATAGCTCGTCAAAAGCCACTGGAGTTTGTTAAAAATTTAAAAGATGATATAAAAATTTTAATTTCATGCCACTTCAAAATAATAATTCATATAAAGCAGATTCAATTAAAGTTCTCAAAGGCCTTGAGGCCGTTAGAAAGAGACCCGGAATGTACATCGGAGATACTGATGATGGCACTGGTCTTCATCATATGGTTTATGAAGTTGTAGATAATTCAATAGATGAAGCCTTAGCCGGTCATTGCAACAAAATAGAAGTCACTATTGATAAAGATGGGTCAGTTACGGTTAAAGATAATGGTAGAGGTATACCAGTAGATATTCACAAAGGAGAAAAAGTTTCTGCAGCTGAAGTTATAATGACACAATTACATGCAGGGGGAAAATTTGATCATGATTCCTATAAAGTTTCAGGTGGACTTCATGGAGTAGGTGTTTCTGTTGTAAATGCTCTTTCGGAAAAATTAAAACTTACTATAAATAAAGATGGCAATAAATATTTTATAGAATTTAAAAATGGTGATACAAAATCACCATTAAAAAAAATAGGTAAATCGAAAGAAAATGGTACTGAAATTAATTTCATTCCTTCTAAAGATATTTTTTCTTCTACAAAATTTAGTTTTTCAATTTTAGAAAAAAGATTAAGAGAATTAGCCTTTCTCAATAAAGGTGTTAAAATTATCTTAAATGATTTTTCTATTAAAACAAATAAAACTTTAGAATTTAAGTATGACGGTGGAATATTAGAATATGTAGAATTTTTAGATAAAAAACGAGAAAGCCTAAAAAATAAAAATGAAAAAGATTTATTTAAAAAACCAATTTATATTGAAGGACAAAAAAACAACCTAGATATCCAGTGTTCATTGAAATGGAATGGAGGATACTCAGAGGATGTCTATCCATTTACAAACAATATATATCAGAAAGATGGTGGGACTCATTTGCTAGGCTTTAGAAGCGCTCTCACGAGAGTAATTAACAAGTATGCTAATGACCAAAATCTTCTTAAAAAAAATAAAGTAAATTTATCTGGAGATGATATCAAAGAAGGCTTAACATGTGTTCTTTCAATCAAGATTCCAGATCCAAAGTTTTCTTCTCAAACTAAAGACAAACTCGTATCTTCTGAAGTGAGAAATATTGTTGAAAATTTTATAAATGAAAAATTATCAATTTGGTTAGATCAAAATCCGTCAGTAGCGAAAGTTATTTTAGCAAAAGTAATTCAAGCAGCCGTTGCAAGAGATGTTGCCAGAAAAGCAAGAGAAAGTGTAAGAAGAAAAGGGGCTTTAGAATTGACTGGCCTTCCAGGAAAACTTGCTGATTGCCAAAATTCTAAACAAGAAGGTACGGAATTGTTTATTGTTGAGGGAGATTCAGCGGGTGGTTCAGCAAAACAAGGTCGTAATAGAGAGTTTCAAGCGGTACTACCTTTAAGAGGTAAAATACTAAATACTTTTACTGAGGCTAAGGAAAAAAATGGAAAATCAATTGATTATAAAACTAAATCATTATCGAAAATGATGTCATCTAATGAAATTGTAACATTAATAAATGCATTGGGGCTTGATCCTAAAACTGAGGAAATTGATATTAAGGATCTTAGGTATGGAAAAATTATAATTATGACAGATGCTGATGTTGATGGTTCGCATATTCGTGCATTACTTTTGACTTTTTTTAATAATAAGCCTTTTAATAAACTAATTGAGAATGGAAACATTTATTTAGCTCAACCACCTTTATTTAAAATAAGCAAAGGATCAAAAAGTATTTATATAAAAGACGAAGTAGAATTGGAAAAATATATTCAGTATAATTCTAAAGATTTAAAAAAATTAAATAAAAAAAGCAAAGATTATCAAAATGTACTTAGTGAAGAAAAATCTAAACTAAGCATTCAAAGGTTCAAGGGACTTGGAGAAATGAATCCAATAGAACTATGGAATACAACTTTAAATCCAGAAACTAGAAATTTACTCCAAGTTCAATATTCAAAAAATCTAAAAAAAGATCAAGATTTGATCTATACACTTATGGGAAGTGATGTGTCTTTAAGAAAGGATTTTATTGTTGATAATGCAATAAATGTTTCTAATTTAGATGTTTAAATGGAATTTTTAAATAATTCTAAAAATTATTCGCTAAATAGAAAAACCTATATAAATTTAAGATGGATAGCCATAGCGGGTCAATTTGCTGCAATAAACATAGCTGCTTTTGTTTTTAAATATGAATTTTCGTTCATAAAATCTAATTTAGTAGTATTGATAGGCGCAATAAGCAATATTTATTTAATTAGTTTTTATGTTAAAAATTTGTTATCAAACCGAACTGCTTTTAACTTTCTTACAGTTGATATCTTTCAACTTTCTATACTTTTTTATTTTACGGGAGGAATTTTAAATCCTTTTATAATTTTTTTGATAATACCGAGTGTATTTGCATCATTAAGTTTAGAAAAAAAAACAAATTACATATTAATTTTATTTACGTTAATTAGTATAATAATTTTGACATTTTTTTATCATGAAACTTCACTTCCTTTTCCTAAAAAATCAATTATTGATATTTATTTTTATTATTCCATTCCCATTTCACTAATTATTGCATTATTTTTTTTGAATTTCTTTGCTATTACATTTTCTCAGGAATCCGGTTTAAGAAAAGACGCCTTGGATAAAATTCAACAACTAATCGCTAAGGAACATGAGCTCGTATCACTTGGTGGACAAGCCGCCGCCGCCGCTCATTCTTTGGCGACACCTTTATCTACAATTAAATTAATTACTCACGAATTGTCTAAATCGTTAAAAGGCAATAAAGACATAGAAAAAGATATAGATCTACTCGGTGAGCAAGTTGAAAGATGTAACCAAATTTTAAAAAAACTTTCGATTAACCCAGAGGTTAATGATGAATTTATTGATTATGATCTTACATTATCAAATTATCTTAAGGAAATTATTAAATCTTTTGAAAATATTAGTAAGAAAAAATTTTTTTTTCAAGATAATCAAAACATAAATCCTATTAAATTTAAAAGGTCGGTTGAAGTAATGTATGGTTTAAGAAATTTTATAGGAAATGCAAATAAATTTGCAAAAGAAAAAATATTTATTACAATTAATTCTGATAGTGAAAATACAGAAATAATTATCGAAGATGATGGGGAAGGTTTTCCAAAAGATATTTTAGATAAAATTGGAGAGCCATATATAAGATCAAAAGAGAAAAAAGAAATTAGTAAATCAGGATTGGGTCTAGGAATTTTTATTGGTGGCACTTTGCTCGAAAGAAACAGTGCCAAAGTTATTTGCAGAAACTCAATTACTAGAAATGGGGCAGAAGTAGTTATCAAATGGAAGAATAAAGATTTAGTTGAAATTTAATTTAGCAATTTCTTGTTTTTGAAAAGATTGCTTAATTCAGAAATCATTACATCTCCTAATTCCTGAACATCTGTAATTTTTATTGCTCTACTGTAATATCTTGATACATCATGACCTATGCCAATGGCTAAAATTTCTACATCCTCTTTATTTTCAACAATTTTTACAACTTTTTTTAAATGTTTTTCTAAATAATCGCCCGAATTCACAGAAAGAGTTGAGTCGTCTACAGGCGCACCGTCAGATATCACCATTAATATTTTTCTTTCCTCTTTTCTTTTTTTTAATCTATTGTAGGCCCACGTTATTGCTTCACCATCAATATTTTCTTTAAGGATCCCTTCTTTCAACATAAGACCTAAATTTTTTTTTGATTGTCTCCATTGGCTGTCTGCACTTTTGTAAATTATATGCCTTAAGTCATTTAAGCGGCCTGGATTTTTAATTTTACCGTTTTTATTCCAATTTTCTCTTGATTTTCCTCCTTTCCAATTTTTTGTAGTAAATCCAAGAATTTCTACTTTTACAGAGCATCTTTCCAAAGTTCTTGATAGTATATCTGCACATAAGGCAGCAATAGTTATTGGTCTTCCTCTCATTGAGCCAGAATTGTCAATCAAAAGACTTACCACAGTATCCTTAAATTCTAAGTCTTTTTCCTTTTTAAAAGATAATGAGTTATACGGGTCAATAATAATTCTTGGTAGCTTAGAACTGTCTAATAATCCTTCCTCTAAATCGAAATCCCATGAGCGATTTTGTTTGGCCATAAGCTGTCTTTGCAATTTATTTGCTAACTTAACAATTAAATCTTTAAAATTTATTAATTGATGATCAAGATTTTTTCTTAATTTTAATATTTCTTCTTCTTCTTCCAATTTTTCTGCTTTTTCTATTTCATCAAAATCTGTTGTAAAAATTTTGTATTCATTCTCACTTTTTGTATTATTAAGTTTTTGAATAATATTCTCAGAACTTTTTTGATCACTTTCGGTTTCAAAAAGTTGTTCTTCCATTCTAAACTCATTAACATCTAAATCATCCCCAGACATTGACTGATTTTGAGCTTCCGTATCATTTTGATTATCATTCTCTTCGCTGTTTGTTTCTGAGCTTTGTTGATTATTTTGATCATTTTCTTGTTGATTATCCTCATTCTTATCTTCTTCATCTTTTTCTAAAAAATCTAATTCATTCAAGATCTCTATAAATTTAGAACTATATAATTCCTGGTTTTCTAAATTTTTTTTTAAATAATTTAAGTGCTTTCCAACGCTTTTTTTAAATTCATCTTCCCAAAAACTTAGAATTTTTTCAGAGGTGGCATTTGTTTTGATATTAAGAAAATTTTTGAGCATATATATCTCAAAAGCTTCTGTGATTGTAGTATCATCTTTAGATTTTAGCTGATCTTTCCTTTTAAGGCTAATTTTATGATTATAATTATCAAGTATATTTTTATTAATTCCCTTTAACATTTGAGCGCCAAGTTTTTCATATCTAATTTTTTCTGACACATTGTATAGAGATTTAAAAGTTGGCTTTGATGGTAAATTTTTTAAATATATTGATTTATTGGAAAACTTTCTTTTTAATGCTTCTGAGTCTGCTTCAGCTCTGAATTTTATAAAATCGTATTGATTATTCAGATTATCTAGTTCAAAAAAATTATAGTTTTTAGAACTCTTATTTTCTTGTTTTGTTTTTTTATTACTTATTGTATCTTCTGAAATCGCTCTTACAGTGGAAATAAGAGCTTGTTTAAATTTTTCTTTTAAATTTTCGTCTTTTTTCATCTAAATCTGAATATTTACCAAAGATTCTGGCAGGTCTTCTCCAAAACATCTTTGATAGTATTCAGCTATAGTATTTTTTTCAACATCGTCACACTTATTTAAAAAAGTAACTCTAAAAGAATAACCTATGTCTTTAAAAATCTGACTGTTTTCAGCCCAATGAATTACAGTTCTTGGACTCATCACTGTAGATATATCACCTGCAATAAATCCCTTCCTAGTTAATGTTGCAACTTTAATCATATTTGCAACAATCTCTTTTCCTTTAGCGTTATTCATATTTTTGTTTTTTGATAAAATTATTTCCATTTCTTTATCAAGTTCTAGATAGTTTAGAGTTGCAACAATATTCCACCTATCCATTTGCCCTTGGTTAATTTGCTGGGTTCCATGATAAAGACCGCTTGTGTCCCCAAGTCCAATTGTGTTTGACGTAGCAAATAATCTAAAATATTTATTTTGTTTCAAAACTTTATTTTTATCCAATAACGTAAAACTTCCCTCTGATTCCAAAACTCTTTGTATTACAAACATAACGTCAGGTCTTCCTGCATCGTACTCGTCAAAAACTAATGCTACTGGATTTTGAATTGACCATGGCAATATACCCTCT
>MDSZ01007946.1_pt1 | contig 19915 bp, 19 predicted proteins | sample 811201 | NCBI WGS metagenome assembly MDSZ01 (sample SAMN05326647, study PRJNA326480) | marine metagenome | isolation source: seawater | place: Indian Ocean: North | collected 2010 | reverse complement strand
TAATTTCGTATTGTTTATTATAATATTTTTCAGCTCTTTTTAATGCATCTCTAATTACTGGTACCTTTCCAACTTTATCGTTTGATAATTTTTTTTCTCTTTTGAAAAAAACTTTGAGCCTTCTTTTTTTCAATTCTTTAGGAGATAATTTTAAATCAGTCGAAATAACAATGTCATTTATAGATTTAATTTTTTGTGCTTGGTCAATTGTATAAAAAATTAAACTTTTATTTTTAATTTTTAATAAGTTTTTTCCTTTAATTCCTTTAGATCCTTTTCTAGCACAGATTGTACAAAGTATATTCATTAATTCAATTTTTCTATTGTTTTTTTATATTCAACCCATTGACCAATATCTATCCAAGATTTTTCAGAAACTGGAAAGACCATCACTTTCTTTTTTTTTTTTAATAGATGATTGATAAGTTCATCCATATCAAGCCTCTTATTTTTTTTTATTTTTTTTAAAGAAGCATTATTTAAAATATATAATCCAGTATTTACTAAAAAATTTAAAATTGGTTTTTCATTTATTTTAGTTAATTTTCCTTTTGAGTTAATTTCGCAAGAGCCATAAGGAATTTCATATTCTTTAGCGGCAACCACTATACTTAAATCATTTTTGTTATCTTTATGAAAATTGTAGAAATCTTTTATATCTAAATCCACTATAATATCAGAATTTGTTATTATTATATCTTCATTAATTTTTTGTTTTATAAAACCCAAAGAACCTATTGTTCCAAGAGGTTTTTTTTCTTCAAGAAACTTTACTTTATAGTTTGGGTTTAATTCCTCAAAAAATGATTTTATTATTTTGCTTTTATAATTTATTGAAATATAGAAAGTATCTAATCCAAAGTTTCTAAACTTTTCTATTATACGTTCAATAACTGTTTTATCGTCAATTGGAATTAGCGGTTTAGGCAGAACTTTTGTAAAAGGCTCTAATCTTGTTCCTTTTCCTCCAGCCATAATAACTACAGGAATTTTTTTATTAAAATTTTGATCTATTTTTTTATTACCAAATATTGTATTCCATGTCACAACATCTACTAAATATTTTTTTTTATCTATAATAGGCGCAAAAAATATTTTATTTGAAATAAGCTTACTTTTTATAGTTTTTATATCAAAAGAATCTTTATAAAAAAAAATTGGTTTTTTATTATATATTTTAAAAATTTTGTCAGTAAATTTTTTTTTGTTAAGGATTGCTCTTCTTAGGTCTCCGTCTGATAAGGTTCCTTTTAATTTTCCATTTTCATCAACAACGACTAAATTTTTCTCAGCAGATCTACCAATCTGCTTTAGAGCATTAATTATAGTTGATGATGCTTTTATAGTTAAATGTTTCATAAAGTAATATTTATAAACATTAATATAATAATAACAACACAAATATGTTCAAAACTTGAACAAATATCTATTTTCCTATATAAGATTTGAATAATGTTCAAATTTTGAACATAATTAAAAAATAGGTTTATTTTATGGATCCAGATGAATTAAATATACTGAGAAAAATTGAAAAAAGTCCCCACTTAAATCAAAGAAAATTATCAAATCAACTTGGATTAAGTTTAGGCAAAGTAAATTATTGTATTAAAGAATTAAGAAAAAGAGGGTTAATAAAAATCAAAAATTTTAAAAAAAGCGAAAATAAATTAAATTATTTTTATATTCTTACTCCTAAAGGAATCTCTCATAAAACAAAAGCGACAATAAACTTTATGAAAATTAAAATGAGAGAATATGAAGAATTAAAAAATGAGCTAAAGAAACAAAAAAAATGAATATAATAATTACAGGTTGTGCAGGATTTATAGGGTTTCATACATGCAAACAACTTTTAAAAAGAAAAAATATTAAAATATTTGGATTAGACTCTTTAAATAAATACTACAATATTAATTTAAAAAAAAATAGAATTAAAGAACTTAAAAAGAATAATAATTTTACTTTTTATAAATCAGATCTTACAGATGAATTATTTTTAGAAAAATTATTTACCAAGAATAAAATAAAATATGTTATTCACCTGGCTGCACAAGCTGGTGTTCGGTATTCTTTAATAAATCCAAGATCATACCTTAAAAATAATTTAATTGCTTTTTTTAATATAATGAACGTTTCAAAATTAAATAGAGTAAAACACTTTATTTTTGCTTCCACTAGCTCAGTTTATGGAAATCCAAATAAATTCCCTGTTAACGAAAATTTCTTAACTGATAAACCATTATCTTTTTACGCTGCTACAAAAAAAAGCAACGAGGTTATGGCATATTCTTATTCTAACATGTTTAAACTTCCTGCAACTTCATTAAGATTTTTTACAGTATATGGCCCAAATGGGAGACCGGATATGGCTTTATATAAATTTACAGAAAAAATTTTAAATAGAAAAAAAATTGAGTTATTTAATAATGGCAATCACATAAGAGATTTTAGTTATATAGACGATGTGGTTACATATATTCTTCTTTTATTAAAAAAACCATCTAAAGAAAAAGTTCCATTCCAAATTTTTAATGTTGGAAATGGTAAACCAAGAAAACTGGTTGAATATATAAAAATAATAGAAAAAAATTTGAAAATTAAATCAAAAACCAAAAATCTTCCCTTGCAAAAAGGTGATATGAAAAAAACACACTCGGATATAAAAAAAATAAAAAATAAAACTAAGTATAGTCCCAAGACTAATATAGAAACTGGAATAAAAAATTTTATCGATTGGTATTACAAATGTTAAAATACACAAAAAATAAAATATTAATAATAGGTTATGGAAGTATAGGAAAAAAACATTTTAAAAATATAAAAAAATTATTACCAAAATCTGATATTGCCGTATTAAGAACAACTCAAAAATTTAAAGTAGATAAAAATATAAAATTTTATTTTAAACTAAAAGATGCAATTAAATTTAACCCATCTAAAGTTATAATTTGTACATCAGCAAATAAACATTGGTTTTACTTTAAAAAATTTAAAAATTTGAAATGCAGTTTCTTTATAGAAAAACCTTTAGTTACAAAAATTAGTGATCTAAAATATTTTAAAGACTATAAAAAAAAAATTTTTGTTGGCTATTTTCTTAGAATCCATCCCGGCATTTTATACTTAAAAAAATTACTCAAGGCCAAACTTCATAAAGTAAGACATGTTAATTTTGAGGTAGGATATAACTTAAAAAAATGGAGAGATAAAAGAGACTATAAATCAACTGTCTCGGCTAGAAAGAAATTAGGTGGTGGAGCTTTATTTGAATTGAGTCATGAGTTAGACCTAGCAACATGGCTTTTTGATTATCCAACAGAAGTTTTATGTATAAAAAATAAGATTTCAAATTTAAAAATAAATACTGATGACTTAAGTATTATTTATCTAAATTCACCAAGAAAAAAACTATCAATTACCATACATTTAGATATGATTCAGAATCACTATACTAGAAAGGTTAAAATTATTTTAGATGATGAAAATATTTGTTTTGATTTTAAAAAAAATTTAATTGAACATTTTAGAAACAATAAAATTAAAAAAGTTAAGTTTTTCACAAATTTTAATACTCTTTTAAAGGAATATTTAAATTTATTTTTATTATATCCCAAGGGAAAAAAAATTAATTATAAAGTATCTGATTTAAATTCTTCAATTAAATTATCAAAGTTATTTGATTATTTAGAAAAATCAAACAATAAAAAAAAAATTTTAAAAGTTAAATTGTAATATGTTCAAGTCTCTTAATTACTTATTAAATAAAAAACAAAAACTTAGATTTTTTACATTATTTTTTTTAATGTTAATAACTGTTTTTTTGGAAATGTTAAGTATATCTCTAATCTTGCCTTTTACAAAAATTTTATCATCACCAAATTATATTTTTACATTTGATTTCATAAGTTTAAATTTTTTTGAAAAATTATCAGGTAATGAAATTGTTTTATATTCGATCAGTTTTTTCTTTGCTATTTATTTAATTAAAATATTTTCATTATTATTTGTACAAATAAAAATTTCATCTTTTGCATCGATTATAGGAATAGAAATTTCAAATAGATTATATAATAATTATATTTTAAAAGATTATATAAAATTTAAAAATATTAATTCTTCTACAATTTTAAGAAATATAATTACTGAATGTGGAAACTTTTTTGCTTTTCTGTATCATATCAGTCAACTACTTGTAGAGACAATGGTTTTCACAGGAATAGTACTAATTCTTTTTTCTTTAAAACCGTTTGAAACATTGTGCTTATCAATATTTCTAACACCCATATCCCTTATTATTTATAAAATAAATAAAAATAAAATTAAAAAAATAGCAAATCATAGAATTATTAGTGATGGTCTAAGATTAAAAAGCTTAAACGAGACCATAAGTTCAATAAAGGAATTAAAATTATATAATAAATTTAATTATTTTAAGGATATTTTTAATTATTCAAATAGAGAGTCTTATGAGGCTCATAATAAAATAAGAATAATTCAGTTAATACCCCGTCATTTATTAGAGCTAGTAGTAATATTGTTTGTTCTACTATTAATAGTTTATATGTTCCTACAAGATAAACAGATTATAGACATATTGTCTGTTATTGCATTATTTGCCGCTTCTTCGGTAAGACTTTTGCCATCAATATCTAAAATAATAGTCAGCATTCAGGCTATAAATTATAATTATAAATCAGTTAACTTAATATTAGATGAACTAAAAAATAAATTTTCAAATGAAAATATTTATAATTCAAAATCAGAGATAAATTTTAACAGGATAATAGAAATTAAAAATTTAAATTACAGTTTCAATAAACAAAATAATATATTTGAAAAATTTAACATAACCATCAAAAAGAATTCTTTTAACGTAATTACAGGAGAGTCTGGTGCTGGAAAAAGCACGTTAATAAATATTATAATGGGTTTAATTAAACCAGACAAAGGAACGATAGAAGTAGATGGAAAAAACATATATGAAAACTTAAATTCTTGGCATGAAAAAATAGCTTATGTCCCCCAAAAAATTAATCTTTTAGACAATACCTTGGCAAAAAATATTGCTTTTGGAGAAAAGGATGAGGAAATAAATAATAAAAAAATAAAAGAATGTCTAGATTTGGTAGAATTAGGAAATTTTAAAGATTTAATTGAAACAAATATTGTTGGTGAACTTGGATCAAAATTATCAGGAGGACAAATTCAAAGAATAGGATTAGCAAGATCTTTATATAAAGAACCAGAATTATTAATTTTAGATGAGGCAACTAATTCTTTAGATAAAAATATTGAAAAACAGATTTTATTAACAATTCAAAAATTGAAGGGTAAATTTACAATACTTATGATTTCACATAATTTAAATAATTTAGAATTTTGTGATAATCATATATTGTTGAGATAGGCTTATGGCGAATAAAATTTTAATTACTGGAGCTGCTGGATTTATTGGTTCTCATCTTACTGAATATTTGCTTAAAAAAAATTATTCTATTACAGCTTTTGATAGATATAACTCGTTTAACTCATTTGGTTGGTTGGATAATTTCAGCAATAAAAAATTAAAATGTGTTTTGGGAGATATAAGAGACTTTGATAGTGTAAATAATGTTGTAAAAAATCATGATATAGTAATTCATTTAGCTGCCCTAATTGGAATACCCTATTCATATATTTCCCCATCTGCTTATATTAAAACAAACATAGAAGGAACTTACAATATTTTAGAGGCGTGTAAGAATAATAAAATTAAACAAGTTTTAATTACATCAACAAGTGAAACTTATGGAACTGCAGAAAGTTTTAAAATTTCAGAAACTCATCCACTGAAAGCACAATCTCCTTACTCTGCCAGTAAAATTTCAGCAGATCAAATTGCAATGAGTTACTTTAGAAGTTTTAATACACCTGTTAAAATAGTAAGACCATTTAATACATATGGTCCAAGACAATCTTTAAGAGCTGTTATACCAACAATTATTAATCAAGCTTTTTCAACAAATAAAATTAGTCTTGGAAATATAAATACAACACGAGATCTTACTTTTGTGAAGGATACATGTGATGCATTTTATAAAATAATTAAATGTAATAAACTTATTGGTCAAAGTGTAAACGTCGGATCGGATAACAATATATCTGTAAAAGATATTGTAAAAAAAGTATCAAATATTTTAAATAAAAGATTATATATTAAAGTCTCAAAAAAAAGAAAACGTCCTAAAAAAAGTGAAGTTTACAGACTTAGATGTAATAATAAAAAAATAAAAGGTTTTACAAATTGGAAACCAAAATATTCTCTAACCGATGGATTAATAGAAACAATTAAGTGGAATATTAAAACTTATAGTAAAAATAAAATTACGAAAAAATATATTGTATAAAATGATTGCCATTAACAAGCCAAACATATTTGGAAATGAATACAAATACATTAAAAATTCTATTAAAAATGGATGGTTAGCTTCTGTAGGAAAAAATGTTTTCAAATTTGAAAAAAATATAGCAAAGTTTACCAAATCAAAATATTCAGTTTCATGTAATTCTGGAACATCAGCTTTACATATAGCCTTAAAAATTTTTGTAAAAAATGATGATGAAGTCTTGGTACCTTCAATTACATTTATATCAACAATTAATAGTATAAATTACAATAATTGCTATCCAGTATTTATGGATGTAAATGACAGTTTTAATATTGATGAAAAAAAAACAATTGAATTTCTAAAGAAAAATACTTTCCAAAAAAATAACATTTGTTTAAATAAAAAAACAAAAAGAAAAATCTCAGCAATAGTTATCGTTAGCGTATGGGGTATACCGCCGCAAGTAAATAAACTTATTAATGAATGTAAAAAAAGAAATATAAAAATTATTGAGGATGCAACAGAGGCATTAGGATCATTTTATAAAAATGGTAAATTTAAAGGAAAACATGCTGGCACATTAGGTGATATTGGTTGTTATTCTTTTAATGGAAATAAAATTATAACTACAGGTGGCGGTGGAATGATAGTTTCAAATAATAAAAAACTTATTTTAAAATCTAAATATTTTATTAATCAGTGTAAAGACGACGCTACAAATTATGTGCACAATGAAATTGGATACAACTATAGACTCTCAAGTTTGCAGGCATCCTTGGGTTTGGCCCAATTAAAAAAATTAAACTTAATTATAAAAAAAAAAGTAAAGATTTATAATTATTATCAAGAAAAATTAATAAATCTAAAAAAGTTTAGCTTATTTCAATTTCCTGATCATTCTAAAAATAATCATTGGATAAATATTTTAAATATAAAGTCTGAAATTAAAAATAGCTTAAATTTAAAAAATAAATTATTAAAAAAATTTAAAATAAATGGAATTGAAGCGAGATCAATTTGGTTTCCTAACCATCTTCAGAAACCCTATAGAAATTGTGAAAAATATAAAATCAAAAATGCTGTGAAACTATTTAAATCTTCAGTTTGCTTACCTTCAAGTTTCAACCTAAATTTAAAAGATCAAAATTTTATTATTAAAATAATTAAAGAGTTAGATGTATAAAACATATTTATTTTTAAAAAAAAATAAAAAAGATAATAAAAGAATTATCGCTTTTCTAAAAAAAAATAAAATATTTGATTTACATGTTTTTGTTGGCGAGATTGGGGAAAATTTTCCAAAAAAAATTTATACAAAAAAAAAAATTGATATTTTAATTTCTTATTTATCCCCTTGGATTATCCCAGAAAAAATTTTAAAAAAAGTAAAATTTCAAAAAATTAATTTTCATCCAGGGCCTCCTGAGTTTCCAGGAATTGGTTGCTTTAATTTTGCTTTGCATAAGAAAAGTAATTTATATGGAGTAACAGCGCATGAAATGTCAAAAAAAGTTGATAGTGGAAAAATAATTAAAATTAGAAAATTTAAAGTTAAAAAAAATCAAAGTATTGAAAGCTTAATTAAAAAATCTTATCAGGAAATGTTTTATTTATTTAAAGAAATAATTATAAATTTTAAAAAAGAAAGAAAAATTTATTTTTCAAAATTAAAGTGGAAAAGAAAAGCCTATACAAGAAAAGAGCTGGAGAAATTATGTGAAATTAAAAATTTCAATAACAAGAGAGAATTGCTTAATAAGATTAGGTCTACGTACTTTGAGGGTTATCCAGGTCCTTATCTAAAAGTTCATGGCTTTTGTTTTGAATATAATCCTAAAAGATTAAAAAAATGAGTAAAATTTTAATTATTGCTGAAGCTGGAGTAAATCATAATGGATCATTACAAAAGGCAAAAAAATTAATTGAAATAGCAAGTAAATGTGGCGCAGACGTAATTAAATTTCAAACTTTTAATGCTGAAATGCTGGCTACAAAAATAGCACCGAAAGCAACATATCAGAAAAAATATAATAGAAAAGAAAATCAGTATGAAATGTTAAAAAAAATTCAACTAAAAAGATCTTATCATAAGTATTTAATGAAACATGCTAAAAAGTATAAAATTGAATTTTTATCCTCGGCTTTTTCATTAGAAGATTTGGATTTTCTTAAAAAACTAAAGTTAAAAAGGTACAAAATACCTTCTGGTGAAATAGATAACTATCCATTTTTGGAAAAAATTTCAAAGTCTAAGAAAGAAATAATACTTTCTACTGGAATGTCTAAATTATCAGAAATAAAAAATTCCTTAAAAATATTGACATCAAACGGTTTATCAAAAAAAAAAATTACTATTTTACATTGTATATCCGAGTATCCTACTGAGATTAACAATCTTAATCTTAATGCAATTAAAACAATAAAAAAAATATTTAAAACAAAAGTTGGTTTTTCAGATCATTCGAAAAGTATTTTTACACCTCTGGTTTGTTTAGGTTTGGGTATCAATGTAATAGAAAAACACTTAACAATTAATAATAATTTACCTGGTCCCGACCATAAAAGTAGTCTTAACCCTAAAAACTTTAAAAAAATGGTTAATTTGATCAGAGCTTTTGAAAGTTCATTAGGTTCAGGTAAAAAATTACCCACTAAAAATGAATTAAATAATCTTAAGGTAGTACGTAAATCAATTGTTGCAAAAACAAAAATACTGAAAGGAGAAAAGTTTAGTTATAAAAATCTAACTTTTAAAAGACCGGGTACAGGTATTTCTCCAATGAAAATAAATAAAATTTTAAAAACCAAGTCTAAAATTAATTATGAAAAAGACGATTTAATTAAAATATGAAAAAAAAAATTGCTATATTTTCAACAAGTAGAGCAGATTATAGTCATTTATATTGGCTTATAGAAAAAATTAAAATAGAAAAAAGCTTTAATTGCAGTCTATATATATCTGGATCCCATTTAGAAAAAAAATACGGATACTCTTATTTAAATATAAATAGAAAGAAAATTAATACTATTAAAAGAATAAAACTTTTACATAAAGGCGATAAACCAGAACATATAAGTAATACACTATCGGATGGAATAAAAAAATTCACAAATGTTCTAAAAAAAAGTAAACCAGATTTAGTTATATTGCTTGGAGATAGATTTGAAGTTTTGGCTGCCGCAATTGCTTCTACAATATTGAAAATACCAGTTGCACATTTAAATGGAGGAGAAAGTACACAGGGCGCTTTTGATGAATGGATAAGACATTCAATCAGTAAAATTTCTTCAATACATTTTGTAGCAAATAATGAATACAAGAAAAGATTAATTCAATTAGGTGAAAATCCTAATACCATATTTAACGTTGGAGGACTTTCTTCAGATAATGTTATTAAAACAAAGTATGTTTCAAAAAATTATTTAATTAAAAAATTAAATTTATCATTTAATAAAAAAAATGTTTTAGTTACATATCACCCGGTTACATTAGAGAGAGAGAAATCAAGCGTTCTATTTAAAAATCTGATGTTTGCATTAAATAAACTTAATGAAACTAACGTTTTTTTTACATCACCAAATACCGATACCGATAATTACGATATTTATAATATTATAAAAAAAAATACTAAAAAAAACGGTAACTTTTATTTTTTTAAAAACCTAGGAAGAATAAATTATTTGTCTTTAATGAGTTATTGTGATGCGGTAATAGGAAATTCTTCGAGTGGAATCTTAGAGGCACCATATTTAAACACTTTTACAATTAATGTTGGAAATAGGCAGCTTGGCAGAAAAAAATTTAAATCAGTTTATGATGTAGATGATAATAAATTAAAAATACTAAAAAAAATTAAATTTGTATTAAGTAAAAAAAAAAATAAAAGCAGTTTAAATGAATTACAAAATTTTTATGGTTTAGGTAGAACGGCTGAAAATATTTGTAAAATTCTTAAAAAGCATAACTTTAATTTTAATTTAAAAAAAAAGTTTTTTGACCTATGAAAAACAATAATATTTTAATTTGTAGCTATCCGCATAAAACATTCTATAGTTCAAAAGAGATTAATAAAATTATCTCTAGATCAATAAAATACCCTTTAAAAAATCAAAAAATACAAAATATTTCAGATGGTGGAGAAGGAGTGTCAGATCTTTTTAAAAGTAATAAATTTAAAAAAATAAACGTTGAAAATACAAACATGAAAAAAAAGGCTATTAAATTTAAAGTTTTAAATCAAATGGCTATTATTGAGGTCTCAGATATTATTGGAGGGTTTGAAGCAAAAATAAAAGATGGAATGTATAGAACTTCTTATGGGATCGGATCCGCAATCAAAAAATTATATAAAAAAGGTATAAAAAAAATTATAATTGGATTTGGAGGATCGACAGTAAGTGATTTTGGTTTAGGACTTGCTATTTCGCTAGGAGTAAAATTTTATGACAAAAATAATAATTTAATTTGTAATAAAAATAATAACTTTAATGCATACAGTCTAAAAAATATTAAAAAAATCAATTTGCAAAATTTTTTTTTCAAAAAAAAAAATCTGGAGTGTTTGTTGTTGTCAGATACAAATATCAAACTATTGGGTAGTAATGGTCAAGTTGAAGTTTTTGCAGAGCAAAAAGGAATATCAGGGAAAAATAAGAAAATTTTAAAAACAGGATTTGAGAATTTTAAAGTTTTAATGGAAAAAAAGTTTCGAAAAAAAATAGATAAAAAATACATGGGTGCTGGAGGAGGAACTCTCGCTATGATATATTGTTTATTTAATTCTAAGCTATTAATTGGTCAAGAATATCTTTCAAATAAAATTAAATTAGAAGAAAAGATAAAAAAAAGTGATTTAATTATTTCTGGCGAGGGTTGCTTTGATAACTCTAGTAAAACCAAAGGAATTTGGAAAATTATAAAAATTTCAAAAAAATACAAAAAAAAAATTATTCTTATAGTTGGAAAAACGAAATTGAAAATTAATTTCAAAAATGTCAGTATTTTAAAAATGTTTAATAATTATAAAAAAAATATTTCAAAAATAAATATTGAAAAAAGAATGATAGAAATTTGCAAAAAACTAGAGGTATAAATTATGAGAATAAATAAAATAATAGATTTAATTAAAATTCGACAACCAGTTTATTATATAAGCACTTCAGATTTTTCATATAAGAATGGAAAAAAATTATCAAAAACTTGGGCAGATTTTATTCGTTTAGACACAGAACACTCAAGTTGCAATTGGGACGGGATTGCAGATTTTATGATGGGCCTTAGAGATTCTGGACCAACAAAATCAGGTCATAAATCACCTGCTGTGTTAGCCGAATTACCATTTGATGGTATTAACAAAGAAAATGTTCAAGCAAACTCTTGGATCATCAAACAGATTTTAGCAAAAGGAGTGCACGGCCTGATCTTATGTCATGCAAATAATCCTGGGGCTGTAAAGGAATTTGTTGAAAACTGCAGATTTAGATTTAGGAAGGGACACAAAAAAATTCTCTCTGAGGGTAAAAGAGGACATGGAGGTCAGGTTCTGGCTTCAAAAATATGGGGAATTTCCGAAGATGAATATCTAAAAAAAGCTGATCCGTGGCCTTTAAATCCTAATGGAGAATTAATTCTTGGAATTAAACTCGAAAACAAGATTGCAATTAATAATTCATCAAAAACTCTTAAAGTTCCGGGAATTTGTTTTGGAGATTATGGTCTTGGTGATATTTCATTTTCATTAGGATACACAAAGCCAATTAGATTCCCATTACCCAAAAAAGTAATTTCAATTAGAGATAAAGTATGGAAGGTCTGCAAAAAAAATCGTAAATTTTTTTGGGCTCAAGTAACAAAAGAAACAATAGAAAATATGATCGATAAAGGAATAATGTTTTGCCGAGCTTACGATAAATCTGTCGCTATTCAAGGTAGAAAATATACAAAAAGAAAAAAAGACTGGTAAATGAATAAAACGAGTTATTTGAATCACATTCAGGGATTAAGAGCAATAGCTGTTATTTTTGTAATATTTTATCATCTTACAAAGAATTTTTCATTTGGGTATGTGGGAGTAGATATTTTTTTTGTTATATCTGGTTTTGTAATTTCAAAATCAATATATGAAAATTTAAATAATAAAAATTACATAATTTATTTCTTTTTTAAAAGATTGAGAAGAATATTACCTGTTCTATTATTTGTATTAGTTATATCTATGATTGCTTACTTTATTTTAGGTAATCTAGTAAATTCTGACAGAGTAATTAAAACATTTATAACTTCTACACTGGGTATTTCTAATATCTATTTTCTTAGAAACAAAGAAGATTATTTTGCTGAAAATTTAGACAATCTATTTATTCATACATGGTCTTTAGGCGTAGAAGAGCAATTCTATTTTTTTTATCCGTTTTTATTTTTAATTGTTTTTTTTTTAAAGAAAGAAAAGATATTTTTATATTTTTTATCCTCAATTATTATTCTATCTTTAATATATTTTATTATAGAAAGTGATGTTAATAAATATTTTTGGTCACCTTTTTCAAGATTCTGGGAAATAGGTTTTGGATGCTTAATCTTTTTTTTTAGAAATAATTTTAAAATAATAAAAAAAATAATTTTTTTTTCATTTTTATTAATTATTTTTTTTTATATATTTAATTTATTAGATTTAAAAAAAATTTTTTTATTTTTAACAATATCTAGCACGGGATATCTTATTACTCTAAATAAAAAAAATAATTTAAGAATATTTCTAGAACACAAATATTTACTTTTTGTTGGAAAAATATCTTACTCTCTTTATCTAGTCCATTATCCATTTTTATATTTTTTAAATATTTATTTTGAAACAAATTTAATTAATAATCTTACTTATTTACTTATAATTTTTATTACATCAACTTTAACATATAAATTTATAGAAAAACCTTTTAAAAAAATTAAATTTCAACTTAATAATAAATCAAAAAAAGTGCTTGTTTCGATACCAATTTCTTTAATGATTGCAATATTTTTAATTTATAATTTTTCAGGTTTGAGACCAAATTTTAATTTTAATAATATTGAGGAATTTAAAAAAATAAATTTAATTAGTAATAAATTTCAAAAGTATTTTATAAATACAACATCTTACAAAGAATTTACATTTGAAAATATATCTCCAAAAAAATGTTTGATGAATAGTTTCGATAAAAAAATTATTTTAGAGAGATGTTTCCAAAAAAATAATTCTAATAATCTTATATTAGCTGCAGGTGATAGTCATTCAGCTCATTTAATGCCGATTTTATTAGATAAAAGTAATAATTTTGATGTTTTGTTTTCTAATATTGAAGGTGGGTTATATGTTCCAGAGATAATTAAATTTGAAAATGGAGCTTTGTCTTTAAAAGTCCAAGAACATTTTTATAAAACTATAAATCTTTTTCAAGAATTATCAAAAAATTATAAAAATAGTTATTTAATAATTTCAAGTAACTATTTAAGCCACACTAAATATAATAAAATTTATGATATCAATAATAAAATATTAAACGATGAAAAAATAATAGCATCAAAAATTATCAGCAATTTCGAAAAATATTTTCAAGAAAAAAATATAAATGTAATTTTTATCTCAGCGCTCCCAGAACCGCCTTTCTCTATATATGAATGTTTACAAGAAATAGAATTTAAAAACAAAAATAAAAATTTTTGTGATTATAAAATTGAAAATAATTTAATAAATGAATTAAATGTCGGTTTTAGTCGTCTTGATAATTCTTATAAGAACATTAATTTTTTTGACATTAATAAATTTATTTGCTCAGAACTTAATTGTAATTTTTTTGGAAGAGATAATTTAAATAATGTTATAATAACTGATCAGTCGCATCTTTCTTCTGAATTCTCTCTGCAAATTAAGGATATTTTTTACTCATATATCAAAGGTATAATTTAATGATTAAATTTATTTGTTCCCCTGGAATTGGTCATTTAGATAATGCTCTGCCCTTAATTGATGGACTAAATAACAAAATTAAATTTCCATGTAGTATTTTTTTTACAAAGGAAAATATGATACCACAATTAATAAATAATCCTACTTTATTGAGATTACATAATAAATATTTTAAAAAAAAATATCTTATAATAAGTAATAAAGTTATATTGTTTTATGAAATAAGAAAAATAAATAATTTTTTAAAAAATAGAATATTAAATTTATTATTTTTTTATTTTTTAATACCTCTGAATATTTCTGCGTTTAATAATTTAATTTTAAAATATTTTAATTTTGAAATTTTAGATTTAAAAAAAGTTTTTAGTAAAAATGATATTATTATTTACGACCCTTTTGAAAATAATAAAAATTACTTCAAAAAAATTAAAATCTTAATTGAAAAAAATTTCAAGTTAGGCTTAAGGCATGGTATAGGGAATGATTATTTCTCAAATAATGAAAAATCTATTAAAATAAATAATTTGATTTATTTATCACATTCAAAAAAACAAACTTTATATGTAAAAAAAAAATTTAATCTCAGTGATAATAAGATAATAAATTCTGGAATTTTAAAATATTCAAAATATTGGAAAAAGATTATTTTGGGAAATACTAAAAGAAAATTTTTTAATAAAAAAAATAATTTTGTTTATGTTATTTCACGTCACAATACAAATTACTTTAATTTAGAGAGAAAACAAAAATTAATCAAAATATTAAAAAAAATTCTTATAGATGATTTAAATTTAAAATTAGTTATTAAATTTCACCCAAAGGAAGATCCGACTAAATCAAAAAAAATTTACGAAAAGATACTTGGATCACAAAATATGAATAAAACATGGTTTATTGTAAATGATCATTCTTTTTATATATCTAAAATATGTAAATTCGGTATTTCATATATTTCCTCTGTTGCTTTAGACATATTAAGTTTTAATAAATCAACTATCGAAATTTTAAATTTAGACAAAAAAAGAAATGAAAAAAAAATAAATTTTAGTTTTTCAAAAAATAGTTTGGTTTACCAACCGTTTAAAGTTAATAATTTCAAAAGTATTGTAAATAATGTTTTACAAAGAAAAAAATATACTAATTACTTGATAAAAAATTTTAGAAGAAATTACTATAGTGAAAATAATAAAAAAACCATTAAACTAATTAACAAAATATACTATGAACATTGCAATAATATGCGCTAGAAAAAATTCAAAAAGAATTAAAAATAAAAATTTTATTAAAGTTGGTGGCAAGCCATTAATTAATTATACTGTTGATGCGGCCTTAAAAAGTAGATTATTTAGTAATATAATAATTAATACTGATAATAAAAGATATAAATTAAAAAAAAATAAAAAAGTTAGCATATATCTTAGACCAAAAAAATTAGCAGGATCTAAAGTACGAGTTCTTGATGTGCTAAAAGAAATGTTAAAATCTTTAAAAATAAATCCTAATACAAATATTTTTATTCTTTTTCCAACATGCCCATTAAGAAACTCAGATGATATTAAAAAAGCCTTTATAAAATATAAAAAATATAAATTCAAAAAACAATTAATATCAATTTCAGAATATCTACCTTCAATCGATGTTGCCTTTTATTTAGATTCAAAAAATTTATTGAAGAATAAATTTTTAGATAAATATAATAAATCTCCAGGAAATAATGATCATGGTAAGTACTATTATTGTAATTACGCAATAATTGCTTTGAAAGCCTCAAAATTAGTTAATCTAAAAAAACTAGTAAATGAAAAATCAATTTATTACTTAATGCCATTTGAACGTTCAATCGATATAGATGAAGTATCACAACTCGAATTAATTAAACAAGTTATTAAAAAATGAAAAAAATCTTAATAGGAATATCTTCAGAAATTAATAATAAATTCATTCTGAAACTAAAAAAACTAGTTAAAAATAAGAGAATAACTTTTAAAATTATTAATAAAAATGAGACTGATAAAGAAAGATTAAAGCAATTAATAAATGTTGATATTTTTATTACCAAATATTTAATGTTACCAAAAAAATTTTTCAAAATGAAAAATAATCTTAAATTATTGCAACTGACAACAGCTGATTACTCGTTCATTAATTTGAATGAATATAAAAAATACTCTTTTAAGATAGCTAATAATTGCGGATCAAATGCTGTTTCCGTATCTGAACATATATTTTTATTAATGCTTGTTATTTATAGAAACTTTATTGATCAATTTATTATTAAAAAAAAAAAGTGGAATAATTTAAAAATGCATAATCAAGAACTTTATAAAAAAAAAATTGGAATTATTGGCATGGGAAATATAGGTTTTGAGCTTGCTAAAAGATGTAACTCTTTTGGCATGGATGTTTTTTATTATGATATTAAAAGAAAATCTAAAATTTTAGAAAAAAGAAATAAATTAAATTATCTCAGCGCAAAAAAATTATTTAAAAATTGTGATTTTATCTCATTGAATATGTCTTTGAATAATAGATCTGAAAAATTAGTAAGTTTAAAGCTGTTAAATACAATGAAAAAACATTCAGTTATTATTAATACATCTAGAGGTAAAATTTTAAAGAACAATGATATCTATAAAGTTTTACAAAAAAGAAAAATATTTTTTGGAGCTCTTGATGTTTTTGAACTTGAACCTTTGCCTTTAAATTCAAATCTACGTAGTCTTAAAAATATCATTATGACACCTCATTGTGGTCCTAGTAGAGAGTCTTATGATAGACTCTCAAAAATCATTGCAACAAATATCCAATCAATATATCAAAAGAAAAATCTAAAAAACCTAAAAGGACTAATATGAATGTAGCTATTAACGGACTAGGAAGAATAGGGAAAAGTGTTTTATTAAATCTTTTAAAACAAAAGTTGATAAATATAAATCTTATAAATGATTTGAACCCTGATATAAATAATATTTGTTATTTGATTAATTATGACTCGACTTATGGAAAATTGAGTAATAAAGCAGTTAAAATTAAAAATAATTTACTCAAAATAGGTAATAGAGAAATAAAATATTTTTCCAAAGAAAATATTGATGAAATAGACCTAAAAAATATAGATGTGCTTATTGATTGTACTGGTAGAGATTGGAGTACAAAATCGATCAAAAATCTAAAAAAGAAACTTAAACACTTAATATTTACAAATATTCCAAAAAAAACAAACTTCAAGTATTTTTTAAGTGATGTAAATTTGGAAAAATTAAACAAAAATGATTTTGTAATTTCATCCGGGACTTGCGATGGAAACGCAGTATTACCTATACTCAAAATTTTACTTAAGTGTTTTGATATTGAATCTGGAAATATAACCACATTACATCCTTGGCTTTCTTATCAAAATTTATTGGATGGACCACTAAAGTCTATATCAGATCCAAAAAATATGTATTCAACTTATGTATTGGGCAGATCAAGTATAAATAACATTATTCCTAAGACAACTTCTGTTGTAGATGTTGCATCAAAAATTTATCCTTTGATTAAAAAAAAAATTACCTGTTTATCCTATAGAGTTCCTACAGATATAGTCTCTTGTGCTGAACTAAATATTACACTCAAAAATAAAATAAATCTAAGTCAAATTAAAAAAGAATTAATTAAATTTGAAAAAAATCAGTCTTATAGTTTAATAAAAAATTTTAATTATCCTCTTACTTCTTTAGATTTAAAAGGAAGCACCTATTCTTCAAATGTTGATCATAGATGGATAAATGTAAATTCTAGGCAATTAAGAATTGTTACATGGTATGATAATGAAATGGGATATGCTTCTAGAGTAATAGATATTTTAAAAAAAATATATATGATTAAATATAAAAAGATAAAATGATTAATAATAAATGGAAAGTAATTGAAAGAAGTGTAGGGACTTATCTTCCAACTAGTAATTCAAATCAATTTATAAATTTAAATACCAAAGTATGCTTAATGGGTAGTTGTTTTGCAGATGAAATTGGTTGGGTATTGAAAGAATTGAACATCAACATAGGTGAAGTGGGTGTTAACAAAGATTTAAAACATGTTCTTTATCCGTGGGGAACATTCTTTTCTCCTCTTAATTTATCAGATATTTTAGAACTGGTCATGAATAATAAAATTGAAAAAATATTGGATGAAAAATCATTTTTTAAAGTACCTAAAAATTTAACAGGAAACAACTTCGATAGAGAAGATGAAGAAAAAAATATTGAAAAAAAACTGATAAATTTTTTTGTTAAAGGTAGAACTGAAACAGATGATTATGAAATAGCAAAAAAAGAAATTAAAGATAAATTTAACAAATTATATAATTCAATTGTACAAGCAGATGTGGTTATAATTACATTGGGATTAATTGAGACATGGATCGATAATGAAAAAAAAATTGCATGGCATTCTTTTCATGGCAATCCAATTAAAAAAAAATCTTATAAAGATTTAGCAAATTTTCATACTTTAGATATTTCAGAAACAATAAATTGTTTAAGGAAAATATTAAAGCTTATAAATCCATCAAATAAAAAAAAAATTATTTTTACTGTTTCCCCAATCCCAATGTATTATACTTTTTCTGAAAAAGATGTAGTTGTTGCAAATAGGTATAGTAAGTCAGTTTTAAGAGCAAGTGTTGAGCAATTAGTTGATAACAAAAGTATTTTTTATTTTCCATCTTTTGAAATTGTTCTAGACTGTGTTGGTTGGCCTAAAGCTTTTAAAGAGGACAAAAGACATGTAAAACCAGAGGTATTTAAAAAATATATTCAGCCAGTATTTTTGAAAACATTTTTTCAAAAATAATATAATAAATTGTGAAAAGAAAATTAAATAAAGCAATAATTTTTGATTTTGATGGTGTAATTCTTAATAGTCACTTAGTAAAAACCAACGCATTCTATAAAGTATTTTTAAATTACGGGAAGCAGATTGCAACTAAAGCAAAAAGACTACATTTAAAAAACGCTGGTGTCGCAAGAATAATAAAATTTAAATTAATTTTAAAAACAATTGTTAAAACTAGCATCACTAAAAAAAAAATTTTAGATCTTCAAAATAAATTTAGTGTTTATTCTAAAAAAAAAATAGAAAAATTAAATATAAATAAATATCTTTTAAATTTTTTATCAAAAAATCATAAAAAATATAATTTGTATATAAGTACAGGAACCTCCCAAAAAGAAATATTGAAAATAGTTAAAGAAAAAAAAATAAGTAAATATTTTATTAAAGTATTAGGATCTCCAAGAAAAAAAGTTGACCATATAAAAATGATAAAAAAAAATAATCATAAGATTATATTCATAGGAGATAGTAAAGAAGATTATATTTCATCTTTAAATGAGAAAGTTTTTTTTATCGCAAAAATAAATGCAGAAAGCAGAAATTATTTTAAAAATAAAAATGTACCAAAAATATATGGTTATAAAAATATTAAAAAAGTTTTAGGTAATTGTTTTAAATTATAATTCTACAAAAATTTTTTTCAGTGCATAAATCAAGCCAATTGAGCTATTAGTACTGGTCAGCTACATGCGTTACCGCACTTCCACACCCAGCCTATCAACGTGG
>MDSZ01151832.1_pt1 | contig 19917 bp, 12 predicted proteins | sample 811201 | NCBI WGS metagenome assembly MDSZ01 (sample SAMN05326647, study PRJNA326480) | marine metagenome | isolation source: seawater | place: Indian Ocean: North | collected 2010 | reverse complement strand
CAGGAACTCTAAATGCCTGGTTTGTCCATCTTTCAGAAGGTGTTGATCAGTCCAGTAAAGACGAATTTGATGCATTGTGGGATAAAGGATTAATTATGGACGAGACCATTGTCATCCACGGAACAGCACTTAATTCCTCACAGTTCAGTAAAATGGCTAGCGTCGACTCTGAACTAGTATGGTCGCCACTTTCTAATCTGTTACTGTATGGCGACACCACAGACGTGGTCGCTGCCCACCAAGCAGGAGTTAGTATCTCAATCTCACCTGATTGGGGTCCTAGTGGGTCGAAAAATAATCTCCACGAGCTAAAAGTGGCTGACATGTGGAATACCAATAACCTAGCCGGCCACTTTAGCAATTATGAGTTAGTCGAAATGGTAACCTCAAATCCTGCAGATGCAACAGGCTGGGCGCCGTTCGTTGGTAGAATCAAAGCCGATCTGTATGCTGATTTGGTTGTTATCGACACCTTCCATGAGGACCCGTATCGCAATCTGATAGAAGCAATTGATGCAGATGTTGCACTGACCGTTGTTCAAGGAAAAGCAGTTTTCGGTGATGTTGACATCATGCAACAACTGCAAGGCGATGATTGGGAGTATGTCAATGGTACAGATTTCCAAAAAGCCGTTGATGTCACTTCACTAACTGAGGTAGATGGCAGTCAAACCTTTGCCGAAATCGAGGCAGGGTTAGCAATGGCCATGCGACATGAATTTGATGATATGAAGAATAATTGGGTTGAGTTCAATGGCGATACTGACGAGGAGATTAACGCCTGGCTAAACACTACTTTTGATGGCGACTACCGCGATGAAGTAAATCGCTTGAAGAACATGACGCTAGACCCAATCTTTACCACTGGTGATGACAGATATTTCGATGTGATCAACCGCTCAGGTCACGCTAATTTCCATATTGACTTATCTAAATTATATGACGACTATTACACTGTTGAAATGGTTAATGGCGACCGAACAAATATCAATATTCAACTACCTGAAGACAATGCAAACACTGGTAATAACAACGGTGGCACCACTAATAACAACAATGCTGGAGATACAACTACACTGCCGGGCCCGGTTGATAACAATACAGTTGATGATGAAGACGACATGTTTGCTGACTTGCCTGACGATCAATTTACTGACGAGTCCGAGGCCTCACAAGCAACCAAAAATCAGCTGAAATTAATCCTCGGCTTGATTGTTATAATTCTGCTGTTCGGACTTTATGTTGTTAGCCGCACTGATGATAGTGATGAATTACTAAATTCCAAAACCTCGGTTGTTGATAAGATATGGGATGATGAAGAGATGAATGAAAGCAATGATTCACTAGTGTTAGAAAATATTGAACCAACACTAGATTCCAACATCGATATCAAAGATAAAATAGCAAGCGCTATGAAATCCTCTGGGCTTTCCGCAGTTAGATTATTCACCGCAATTGACCAAACCGATGATGGTTATGTTTCTCGTCGAGAAATCCGGACCGCAGTAAACACCCTTCTGAAGGATTCGGTTAAGGTTTCGGATATCGATGCTATGCTTGAGGCATTTGACATCAACGGTGACGGAGTTATCAGTCTTGATGAGTTCTTGTCGGTTATGGAACAACACCAACCCAAACAATTTGTTCCTGTCTTGCCAGATCTCAAACCACCGCCGAAGTGAGATGAAAAACACGAACCTGCAAGCAGTTGCTTAGGCTAGTGTTAGCCCAACTACGCTGAGGTTACTCCAATTCCCAAATCGGTCCTTCAGCGGAGTCTGTGACAATAACTCCCATTGAATTTAGTTCCGCGCGAATTTCATCAGCTCTCGTCCAATCTTTATTGGCCCTAGCGGCGGCTCGCTTGACGAGGAGTTCTTCCACTCTAGGTGCTATCTCAGCCTTGCGCGGATCTTCTTCTGGCTCAAGCAGGGCAAACTCACGTGTTGGGAGTATTCCCAAAACTGCACCTGCTGTCTCTTCCAGCCAATCCACCGCATAATGCGAAAATGCATCTTTATCTGCTTCATCCAAACCAGTGTTAAGAATTTTTGAAATCTCCCGGACACCTCCTAAGACCTTTGCTACTGCATCGCGAGAATTGAAATCATCATCCATTGCCTGAGCGAATCCTTCGCCCATTTTCTCTAGCATGGCTAATGATTTAGTAAGTGGTTGCTGAGAGGTCATATCTGGTTGGGGGAGTGCTACTGGTGATTTTGTCGCCATACCTTTCAACGCGTTGATATAGCATTCTAGGACTCTGTTGTAGTTACGCTCAGCATCCTTGAGTAGTGATTCATTCATATCGATAGGCGAGCGGTAATGTGCATTGATTAGCGCGAATCTCAGCACCATTGCGTCAACCTGTTGCAAAATATCCTTTATTGTCCAAAAATTCCCTAGTGATTTACTCATCTTTTCTCCGTCTATATTGACGAATCCGTTGTGAAGCCAATGGTGAACTATTGGAGAACAACCCGTGTGGCATTCTCCCTGAAAAATCTCTGCTTCATGATGAGGGAATCTGAGATCATGACCGCCTCCATGAATGTCGAACTGTTCGCCAAAATGATCGATTGACATTGCCGTGCACTCAATGTGCCAACCTGGTCTGCCCGGGCCCCAGGGTGATTCCCAAACTGGCTCCCCAGGTTTTGCAGCCTTCCATAAAGCGAAATCTTTGTGGTCTTTTTTTCCAGAACCTGTATCATCGACCCTTCCTCCTGCTCCTGAGCGAACGGCGTCGATATTTTGACCGGTTAATTGACCATATTTCTCTGGGGCCGATTCCACATCAAAATAGACTCCATCATTTGCCGCATAGGCATGTCCTTTGGCGATTAAGTCCTCAGTTATTCGAATCATATCGTCAACATATTCTGTGCATCTAGGATAATCGTCCGCTCGAAGGATATTGAGCGCATCCATGTCCTCGTAATATCCAGCAATATTTTGGTCAACTAACTTTCTCCAGTCTTCACCGGTTTCGTTAGCTCGCTTGATAATCTTGTCATCAATATCAGTGAAGTTTTGCACATAGTGGACATCAAACCCAGACGCTTCCAGCCACCTGTGAATTAGATCAAACGATAGATAGCATCGCGCGTGACCTAAATGACATTTATCGTAAACTGTGACGCCACAAACATACATTGAGACTTTACCTGGTTCCATAGTTTGGAACGGAACTTTTTCTCGTCGACGTGTGTCGTGGACGCAAAGAGGCATATCAAACACCAAGCGGTATATGCCATTACACTTGAATGTTATAGATACCAAAAGCCTCGGGGCAACTGGTGCAACAGTGCAAGATATGGCTGGAGGGGTGAAGATTGGCGGAATGTTTCTCGCTGACAAAGCGATTATTCGCACGAGTTGGTTACTGCCGTCAATAGTAGTCCCGGCATCGATGTTAATTCACATGGTTTTAGGTAATTCGCGCGATTTCCCGTTCTTTATCTCAGAGGCCGATTTTCCCGGCCTAGAGCGCTGGATATTTACTCTGGGTTTAGCAGTATCCGGTTTAGTTCAGATGTTGTTTGCCTATCGTATGTGGAGGGAGTATCAAAAAGTAAAACCCAGTAAACTACTAACCATTTCATTAATTTGTGGCTTGTTTACCGGTAGTAATCTGTTTGTCATGTCTTTCGCAAACATGTATGACCACTTAATGTTGCACATTATCACCGCCTCCATGGTCTTTCAGGTGGGAATGGTATGGGCTGTTATTTCTCACTTAGCCATCCCTTCGGCCAACCCTCGAGGTAAACGAATACGCCGGCTGAGTATACTTGTCTCTGGTGCATCATATTTCGTCATGAATCAGGCGATTGTCAAAGCCGTGAACGGCTTGGACGAGTATGGTTTGGAAGACGATACCATATTCACTCTTGAAATAATTCAAGATTCTATCGCTGTCGCTGCATATGCCGAGTATGCTCTATTTGTTGGACTGATTCTTTGTCTTTATTCGTTCGAACAAGATTTTCTATCTCTTTCAGAGTCAGTCAAGGAGTGACTCTTTTACATTGATAATCTGCTTTGTCATATCAAACACATCTGCTTCCTCAGTTGTCATATCACCCAATCTAATTGCCTCGGATAAGATTCTGGAGGTTGCCTCTGGATGATACTGAACGGTCCTGATTGGTCGTGTTGGATGTTGGCAGGCAGCGATTCGGCAATGTTCAGCCGACGCTATTACCTCTAATTGACCAGAATCAACTACGTGGTCTTGGTGAGTAAATACCGCATTTACTGTCATTCCGTTTGTATAGCTGACTTCTGCAACAAAATGACTACCTTCGACCGCTCTTTCAACTCGTCCACCAAGTGCGGCTGCGATTATTTGATGGCCAAAACAAATACCGATTATTGGCACTTTAGCGGCGCGAATGAGTTCTGCTACATCATCCATCCACGCCTCCCAAGAAGAAACATTTCTCCGAGAACCAGTTATCGCAATAAAATCACAGTCAACTGGTTCTTCGACTACTGTGCCAAACCCGTATTCAGTTCTTTCATTGGTATGTGGTGACCAGAGAAACACCTCCGGGTTATCAAAATGAGAGATTATTTCCCTGACACCCTCTTTACCAAACGCTTTTCGTTCAGCCAATAAATCGACTATCAGTAATCGCATGTTAATCAGGCTTCAACGGCTTCTTGCGATTCTGTTTTCTTGGCCTCAATTGCAGCATCATTGGCTTTGAGCTGCTCCCATACAATCTCTGCTATGTCTTTGACTTCCATCTCTGAACCGATGGCTGATAGACCATCAGTAATCATAGTCGAACAAAATGGACAGCCAACTGCTACAGTGTCGGCACCGGTTTTTGCAAGTTCTTTTGAGCGGATTATGTTTACTCGATCATACCCCTCGTCGACATGTTCTTCCATCCACATTTGCGCTCCTCCGGCGCCACAGCAGAATGAGTTTTTCCCTGTTCGCTCGGTTTCAACATCAACACCGCCGATAGCATTTCTAGGGGCATCAATTTCACCACCGATTCTGCCAAGATAACAAGGGTCGTGATAAGTAACGGAACCATCATGCTCGGGCTTAGGCAACTTACCCTCAGTCTGCAGATGGTCGATTAGTTGAGAATGGTGCATTACTTCGATGTCTTCTCCCCCATAGTCTTTGTACTCTTTACCGAGTGTGTGGAAGCAATGAGGACATGAGGCGACAATTTTCTTGACACCTACTTCTTCAAATGTTGCGAGGTTGGTTTCTGCTAACATTTGGAACAAATACTCATTGCCCGCCCGACGGGCTGCATCGCCGCTACAGCCTTCTTGCATGCCTAGGATACCAACATCTAGTCCAGCCTCTTTCATGATGCTGATTGTGTCTCTAGCTACCTTTTTGTTGCGTTCGTCAAATGAGGCTGCACAACCAGCGAAGTAGATATACTCAGCTGGTTCTGCTACTTTTACATCTAGGTCAGCAGCCCAGTCGCCCCGCTCATGTGAGGGTAGGCCGTAGGGATTAGAGTCGGATTCCAGATTTTCAATGGTTGCCATCAGTGGCATAACCGTAGCTTCGACCTTCTCATCAAATTCCATTCTTTCCATCATTAAGTGGCGCCTCGCATCGGTTAATTTTGGCACGTGATCAATGTAGATTGGACAGGCTTCTACGCAAGCATGGCAGGTAGTACACGCCCAAATTGATTCTTCGCCAAACTTGGCAATGATATCTTGTTCAGGAGTTTCACCCTCCATCAGCACAGTGTAGTTATCATTGGCATAATTTCTAACATCGTGGATGATTTGCATTGGGTTGAGCGCTTTACCTGAGGCATATGCAGGGCAAACATCTTGACATCGAGCACAGGAGGTGCACGCCCACCCATCAATCAGACTACGCCAAGTTAGGTCTGTGTAGTTAGCAGTTCCAAATGTTTCCACATCAAGGTCATCTAGTAATACAGCCTTGCCATCTCCATCGACTTGCATGGGCTCCATCGTTGCCATTGGCCGCATGTCATGGAAGAAAGCGTTTGGAAGGGCCATGACCAAATGCATGTGTTTGGAAAGAGGAATGAGAAACAGGAAGGTTGCAATAGCTAGCATATGTGCCCAGTAAGCGCTGACCACGACTGAGGTTGACGGCCCTATATTCTCAGCAACCCAAGCACCAATTGGCTCGTAGGTTGATGAAACTCCATCTTCCCCTGCTTCGACAAAGAAGGAAGTTAGTGTGATGGTCATAATCAGCAACAAAATTGCGTTACCCTCAACTTGGGATTTTCCCTTGAGTTTCTCTGGTGTGAATACAACCCTGCGGGTAAGGGCTGCAACACACCCAACTAATGCGATGGTATATCCTGTTTCAACCATCAAATTCCACGGTCCTTTTACCACCTCAGGTAGGAAACTATGCGAAAACCAATTTGCTGTTGCAAGGTCAAACATATCTGTGGATAGCATCAGAAAACCCCAAAACATCAGCACATGGATACCACCGGCTACTTTATCCTCGAGTACTTTCTTTTGTCCTAGCCATCCCGTGGCTACCTCCTTGATTCTTGTGGGCCAGTTGTCAAACCTGTAATCTGGCTTGCCAATCATCACTAAACGAGTCGCTTTCCAAACTTGATAAGTAAAGAATGATATTGAAATTGCGCCAATGACACCGAGAATCACCCAACCGGGAATTGGGCCATAATCCATTAACAGTGGGTGCTCCATGATTCCTACCCTCGGTGCAGTTTGTGCCAATATTAGGCATCTATTGAACTCACCGTATCAAAGCACAAATAAAACCACGCGATGAGCCGGTAACATAAGCAGTCAAGCGAGAGGATTCCAATGAGTAAAATTTCCGTCAGTGCACCGGGAAAATGTATCTTATTTGGCGAGCATGCTGTCGTATATGGCCATCCTGCCGTCGCTGTTGCTATTGATCAACGAATATCGGTTAAACTTCAGGCCTCCCTAACCGGCCTATGGTTACTGGATGGTAAGGAACTAGACAAGAGCCGCAATCCACACATCAGTGGTCTAATAGAAAAACTATGGCCGAGTAAACTTGGTGCGCCAGCACTGTCAATTCACATAGAGGGAAATATCCCAAGATCCTCCGGACTGGGATCATCGTCAGCCCTGTCTGTAGCGCTCGCCGGAGCACTCAGGCTCGCTCGTGGAAGGTGGGTTACGAAATCCGGTTGTAACGAGTCAAAGTATTGGGCTGAGGGCTTTGGTTCTGAAATAACTCAGACCAATGCATATGATGATGGATTAGGATTCTACGGCGACAAAGATATTGCTAATTTGCACCATATTAGCGGTGAAGCATCTCTAGATTCTGATGAGAACGCAATTTTAGCACACGCAGTCGAAGCTGCGGCGCAGAATGGTCGCGCCTCGCCGATGGATTCGTCGACTTGCTCACACGGAGGAGTTGTTGTTATATCAGACAAAATTGAGGAAAGTATCGATTACCGATACCAAAGAAATTTACTAACTCCAAGTGGTAAGATAACTTGGCATATTCATGGCCTAAGCATTGGACAACAAACCAGCGATGTGTATCTTGTCATAGGGAACACTGGAATTCACGCACCGACTGCTAAACAAGTCCAGAAGGTTGCAGATTTAATTAAACAAAAGCCGGAAAAAATGAATGAAATCGAGACTATTGGTAAGATTGCCCGTCGTGGAATTCAAGCCCTGATTGCTGGAGATTACGAGGCCGTCGGGCGGACAATGAGCGAAAATCAGCTAATGCTGAGGAGTATCGGGGTTTCAAGCCCCGAATTAGATGCACTTATCAAGGCAGCAACTCCATCTAGTTTAGGAGTGAAATTGACTGGTGCAGGTGGTGGCGGATGTATGGTTGCGTTGACTAGAAATCCAAAGTTAACCAGCGATGCAATAGAGCTTGCAGGTGGCAGAACTTTTATATCAAAATTAGGCAGTGTTGGTTTGACTGTTGAGTCCTCTGATGGAACGACAATTTGGACAAAAACGTGATGCTGCGCAAACGTTGGTCGCTAAAGGGAAAAGCGGTCATTTATATACCTCTTATAAGTCGTATATAAGCATGACAACTGATGAAGAACGTTTGACCGTGGTAAACGTGGTCGCCAGCACAAGAGTCGCAGAAGAACTTGATTTGCCAGATATTGCAATCCAACTCAATTGTGAGTATGAGCCGGAACAATTCCCTGGGGTAGTCTATCGAGTAACTGATCCAAAACTAGCGATACTTATGTTCCGCTCAGGAAGAGCAGTATGCACCGGCGGCAAGGATGAAGATAATATCCACACTGGAATTGACCGAATGATTGCTGACCTGCGAGGCGCTGGAATTAAGACATGGGATCTTGCTGATGTTGAGATAGAAGTTCAGAACATGGTTGCAACCTACGCCCTGCACTATCCTGAAGACTATGAAGGAAATGACAAATTTACTGGTGAGCCACTTGCTGGTGTGCCAAGAAAGCTGAATCTTAACAATCTAACCTTCCACCTACCTTTTGACAAAGTTGAATATGAACCAGAGCAATTCCCCGGATTAATATATCGATTGGACTACCCGAAAGTAGTCTGCTTGATTTTCGGAAGTGGCAAGATGGTAATTACCGGTGCTCGTCACAAGGATGAAATTCTTGAGGCAGTAGAAATCATCAAAGACGAATTAGCAGACCTTCTGTGAATAACAAAGCCACAATCTCCAATAGAAGGAGAAGTGTTCATTGCCTATGCATAGCGTGGCTGCAGCATGCGGAGCATTGCCAGTAGGCAGTCCAAGGCCATCGCTTTGGTAATTATCATGCTTCTAAGTACCGTGGTTGATTATGACAATGAGTCCCTTCTGAGTTCTGCACACCCACACGATAGCAGTGATAAATCAAGTGTAACTGCGCCGGATGTGCCCGTTTGGCGGGTAGGTGATAAATGGAAATATGCTGGAACATTTGACCCGACACAGTTAGTTATAGACTCTGGTGTAGAAGCTAATGTCGGAGAAATCAACGGTGACTCAATAACCGAAGTATTATCGATAACAGAGCAAAACGTCAATGGAATTCCTACTTTAGTATACACAGTGAGAACCACTGCAAATTTCGATAAATCCGGAGTATCACTGGATAGTTTCACTGGTACTGCTGAAATTGAATTCACTCAAACAGAAGTATTACGAGTTAGTGATTTGGCTTCGCTGCGTAGCGATCTCGATCTTTTCATTGAGTTCACCCCCAGCGGCATCAGTTTCCTCAAACAAACCGTTGGAGATATTACGATTTCCAACACTTACTCACCACCTAGCGAAAATTATGATTTTCCGCTAAGGGATGGCGACAGGTGGACTACTACGATTACGTCAACCTCGCAATGGTCAGGGTCCAGCGATTACATTACTCCATTCCCTCCTCCCACATCAGATACTAACAGTTCAACTTATGAAGTAACCAAAGTAGGCTCACCAACAAATGAATTTGGCCAGACTATCAACTACGGAGGTTGTGATGAATCATACGAAATCACTTCCTTCAATTCAGATGGTGATGAATCAGGTTATACTTGGTATTGCCCCGAGGCAAGGAACTTTGCTTGGAAACACACTGAGGAGGATGTCGGTCTGACAATTGATTTCCGTCTGAAAGAATATATGCCAATGGATTCCAGCGGTGTCAATATATACAACAACCCTGGGATACGTGATGAATGTTTGATTATTGACACTATCAATGACGTAACTGCTCTAGACACTCCGATCGAAGTTTGGGTAAATGCTAGCACAACAGCCGGATGTTTTGCCAATAACAATGGTATTTCACTAGAGCTTCGGCATGAAGCAACAGGAGAGGTTCAGACCCTGACTACAGGTGCTAACGGTAGCGCTTGGACTATCATTAATATCGGTAATAATGAGGATGGATCTATCACCTCAAACGACTGGGCGAGCCATGGGCTAGTGGCTAGAGCAAACACTGGAAGCCTAGTCGGTGCGAAGACAATTACCCTTGATGAGGATCTGGTAGTTCTTGACTTATTTGCGGATGCCGAGCGGGCTATAATCACAAGAAGTCGTGGTGGAGAATTAAAACAGTTGAATACTCTTTCGGGATATAATGTTCTGCCTGGTGACGAACTAATCATTGAAGTATCGGTTCAGAATAACGGCATCAGCGATAGCATACCGACCGATCTGCGTATCTATCCTCCTACCGGCAGTGAATTCAATCTTCAAGTTCCTTCATTATCTACCTATGAAATCTATCGGACAAATTTTACTTGGAATGTTCCAGAAAATCAACCGATTGGTAGTATACCAATATCTTGGGAAGCTGATCCTGATGAGGTAAATGCTGCTGACGCAAACCCAAACAACGACTTTGCCATAATTGAACTCTTTGTAGGAAGATTGCCCACTCCGGCAATTAATCACGTTACGGCAGAGACCAAAGTTGAAGTATTCATCGATGCAAGTTCTAGCTATGACGAAGATGGTGGGGATGTTTCGTGCATCTTCGACATACCCTATGATGATGGAACTCGTTCATGGGCATATATTGAGATTGTCAGTTTGAGTTGCCAAACTAACTGGACATGGGTTGATGACGGAAATTACCCAATAGTAGTCACAGTGGTTGATGAAGAACGAGATGAAGTTCAAGAAGTAATATATGCGAATATAACCAATCGCGCACCACTACTTGAGATTAGGAGCATGCGAACGGAAGCCAGAGTAGAACATCCAATAACGCTTTATGCATTTGCTAATGATACCGATTCCGAAGATGTTTTTCCCGGGGTTGTCGATGTATTTTGGCCTGATGCTCAATGCATGGAAGGGTATTACACAAAGACCTGTACGACAACGGCACCGACTGAAGGCTTTCATACATTCAAAGCAGTAGGTGTTGATGATGATTTGGCTCAGACCGAGGCATTTATTGATATTCTCTTTACTAACATTGCACCGCACAGCACGATAATAAATCTCTACCAAGATGGTAGCATTATCGATGCTAATGAACAGCAAATATGGCAGTTAGATGAGGATCAGATAGTTTCAATCAAAGGGCAAGCAGAGGATTCAATTGACGATATTGATTCTCTGGACCACACATGGTGGCCGGATAACCGCCAACCAAATTTGATATATTTCCTTGAGGGCAGAGTTACAGAATTTGAGATGAGTTGGCAAACATCCGGTTTACACACAATAAGGCTTGATGTCACAGATGATGACGGAGCTACAAGCTCGACTAATGAACGGTGGGTAAACATACGCAATGTGCCACCTGTTGTGCAACCGCTAGATTCGATTCTACCAATTGCCGAGGGTCAATCAATTACCATCACTGGAAATTCAACTGATACCCCCAGTGACTTGGCATCGTTAAACAAATGCTGGGATGTAGACCCGGGCATCGATAGCGACAATCAAGGGGGTGCCAGCGACGATTGTGATATTGTTGGTGATGTGTTTACCTATGCGTGGAACAGGAGTGGTTCACACACTGTTGTTTACCACGTCACAGATGATGATGGAGCCACAACCAGTGAAGTTGTTGTGGTAAATGTTGTCAATATACCACCAATGGTTAGAGTAAATTCGGTAGAATGTCGCGCATACCAAAAGTGTGTGTTAGATGCGCGCTCTACAGTTGATTCGTTGAATGATATTTCAGGATTAAATTATGTTTGGGACACAGACATAACTTTTGACAGCAACGGAGACGGCATCAGAGACAATGATGCTGACTTGGTAGGAGCCAGAGTCGAATATATATTCAAACAGGAAGGCAAGGTAACTGTTAAGGCAATTGTTTGGGATGAAAATCCTGAGAAACCTGGGTCAAAAGAATTAGTGCTAGACATTGGTCCTGCAGACCGGACGATAATCGAAGATGCTGGAGCATTATTCATTGGAGAGGATGCTAATTCGATAGCACAACTCGGTATGGCTTTAGTAGTTATTTTGCTGCTGGTATTGTTAAGTAGACGTCGCAATAATGCTGCCAAAGTAAAAACTTGGGAACAAGATGAATTAGATTCTGCATTTGATGCTGATAACAAATTAGACTCACAACATCGTAAACCAGCCACGCCTCCACCTGGATTTGTGTTTGAGCAAGCCCTACAACTACCGCCTGAAGCCATAGATGGCGGAGATATATCAATCGAAGAATTGCTTGCTGGGCCTAAATTGCCACCAAGCGGACTCCCTGATGGCTGGACTATGGAACAATGGAATTATTACGGACACGAGTGGTTGGAGTCACAAAAGTAGACTCCAAATCGAGTCTCTCAAGTAATAGGACTTCCTCGGATAAACATGTTTAACCAAAGGTCTTTGGTTGTAGTTCTTATTTTGCTGATGTTCCTTGCACCTCTAGCACAGTTGCTTGAAAATTCTGAAATAACCGAATTATCAGACTCTACAGTAAACGAGTCTAGCACCCTTAACGGCTGGCCAGACATACCTACGTGGAGGATTGGTGACAAATACACCTATGAAACCCTATTCGATGTTCAAGATCTTATTGAACAAGCTGATGTAGAGGCATCCCTCAACACTCTAACCGGAGATACTACATACACAGTAAGTGATATTTTCTTCATCAATATTGATGGAATTCAAACCTTGGTATACAAAATGGATATTGAAGGATTTTTCACATCTGGTGATGATGGTGCTACATTTGACGACACACCATTAGGAGATGTAGATGGAACTCTTGACATAACATATACAGGAGAAGATATAGTCAGAGTCCGTGATTTGGCTGTTGTAAATAGTGAATTTTCGCTTGATGTGTTATTTAGGGCGTTTAACTCTGGTTTCTCGCTATTTCACATCGATGTCGCAACAATCTCATTTGACACGGCCTATAATCCACCCAAAGAAAAATACGACTTCCCGCTTCATGTTGGAGATCAATGGTATATGGAATTTGATGCCAGTACTGATGTTGATGGGCAATCAGATTACTTTGACCCATCAGAATTTGATACGGCAGGACCTGAGAATAATAGTTGGCAGATAACTGCTAACGGGATACCAACTGAGGATGGAATTAACATTGGATACACAGGATGTGATGATTCTTACAAGATTAATGAATGGAATGTGACCGGTGTTAATCAAGGGTTTAATTGGTATTGTCCTGATGTGCGCTATAATTCCTGGATGAGGATTAGTAACGCTGCTGGATTTACCATTGACTGGCTATTGAAATCTTACGAACCTGCTGGCTCAAGCGGCTTCAACGCTAATTCAAACCCTGGAAATCGAGACATTGAAATTGATATCGGGCTGCAAGGAATCGCAACTCTGCCAAACGTCGAACAAACCATATCAATAGATTACGGCGATTCCGGAAGCAATCCACTGCCTAACACAAACCTGCAGTTGCGATATGAGATGGCTGGAACCCTACTCAATCCAACAACCGATGTTAACGGACAAGCAACCGAAGTGCTGAACTCATCAAATGTAGTCGATGATACAAATTCCAGTGATGACTTTTCCAGTAATGGGTTGATTGTTTGGGATCCGCAAGCAGATATTATCGGAGCTGCAACTATTGTAATCGATTTATCTTTAACACCGGTCGATTTGATTGCCCAAACTGAAGCAATAATCGTCACCAGAACAAGAGATGGCGTCGATTCAATACTTTCTAAATCTATAGGATATAATACCTTACCTGGCGACATAATTTCGTTTTCGATTCCAACTCAAAATCGTGGATTGCTTGCTTCGAATGCCACCAGTATTCAAGTTACTACACCGAATGGCGCACAGATTACCGAACCACTGCCATCAATACCGGCATATGGTGAATCTAGGATTGATGTTCAATGGATTGTTCCGCAAAATGAACCCATCGGAGTTCAAAACTTACTTATTGAGGTGGACCCAGATAATCTTGTCCCAGAAGACTCGAACCGAACAAATAATCAAGCAAATGTTGAGATCTTTATTGGAAGAGCACCTACTGCTTCTGTTTTAGTTGTTGATGATGTCTATACTTTTGAAAATGTCACGATTGATGCTTCGGCAAGTTTTGACGAAGATAGTGGAGAAGTAACATGCAAATTTTCGGTTGAAAGAAGCCCCGGCCTTGTTGATAATTTCGACTCCGAAGATTGTATAATCGAATACAATTGGAGTGACGGTGGCATGTGGAATGTTGAAGTTACGGTCATAGATAACGAACTGGATGAGGATATCTTAGAAGTTAAGGCCAGTGTAAAAAATCGAGCCCCTTACATCAATATTAGTGTTGTTGATTCAATTAATGTGAATAATTATGTCAGTATTAATGCCGAGGATAGTGGAGACATAGACACGATTTCCCCATCGGGCCAAGAGGTACGAATTTCGTGGCCTGGTTTAAATTGTGAAGGTATAACCTTCGGTCCAATTTGTACTATTCTGGTAACTCAGGAGGGCACATTAGAGATAACTGCAGTAGCAGAAGATGATGATGGTGCTACTACTGCTGTTTCTACAACAATCGATGTGCTTAATGTAGCACCGTCATTAACACAACCCGAACTTTGGCGAGCGGGGCAAAATCAATCAACTGATGAACTGGGTTACTGGAATCTCAACGAAGATGAAACAGTGATTCTCCGTGCAGTTGCGGAAGATACTCCGCTTGACAAGGAATCGTTAATTATTGAATGGAAGCCATCAGATATGGACGATAATTGGACCATCACAACGGTTGGTCCATCCTCACAAACCGCAATCTCATGGCCTAGCTCTGGACTACATACCCTAACTGTTGTGGCTTATGACAATGATAACGCAAAATCAACAGTTAGATCTGGTGTCGTTAACATTACTAACCTTCCACCAACCATAGAACCCCTTGGGTCGACACAACCAATTTTTGAAGATAATAACATCACGTTTACCGCAGAGGTTGCTGATACTGTGTCAGACCTCGAAAATCTTGTGGTGTGCTGGGATTTGGATTCGCTAGTCGACGCTGATGAGGACGGTGATGCAGAGAACGATTGTGATATCAGCGGCCTTGAGATGACTGCATCCTGGCCAACGAGTGGATTAAGATTGATTACTGCAACAGTGACCGACGATGATGGTGCAAGTGCTTCGACCAGCATCAATGTGAGTGTCATCAACAGTGCTCCAAGGGCCAAGATTACCAATTCTACCAACGTTATGCTACTAAACGAGGGAGATAATGTAACCCTGTCAGGATTAACAACTACTGATACTGCATTTGATAAATTATCGCTTGTATATGCATGGGACAGTAACCACATTGATTCAGATTTAGATGGTGATAAAATCGGAGATGTCGACCATTATGGTGCTGAATGGCTGATTAATGACCTGCCTCCTGGCACATGGACAATAACTCTGACTGTAACCGATGATGACGGTGAAAGCAATACTAAAACCATTGAAATCGCAGTTAAACCAAAACCATCTGAGGGATTCTTAGAATCTGTAACTGATGCTGTTGGTGGTGTTGGAACATTAGTGATTGCCATACTTGGTATCGTGGTTATTGGCCTTGGTGCATTCTTGATTTTGACACGTAATTCAGGCAACAAACCCGAAAAATATTCTGACTTTAACCTACCAATAAACTCAATGAGTCAGTTCAGCGAACCAATATCTACACCGAGTGCAGATGCAGGTTTCGGTCTGTATCAACAAGATAATACTGCAACTGACCAATATGCAACTTACAATCCTGCACCACAGTCTGATAATATCACAGTAACGACTACTCAACCTACACAGGTTGCTGAGCAAGGTCCTCCACTTCCTGCTACTGGATTGCCTGAGGGATGGACTATGGATCAATGGCAATATTACGGCGAGCAATATCTAGCCACGCAAACCGCCTCTAAAGTTCAAAATCAACCAACAAATACAGATACTACAACACAATCAACAACAAATTTCCTAGATAATGTATTGGATGATTTGGATTTGTGAGTTGAAAATATGGCGAGTTTGTGGAGTTTTTTTGGCCTACCAGACCCTGAGGCTTCACAAGCACCTGCTAAATCAGCAGATGAGACCTCATCGGGGGAACCTCCTTCACTGACCAACGAACCTGAAAAATCACAGTCAAAACTAACCAACGAACAACCCTCTCTCAACCAAGAACCACTGACAGACCTGCCTCAAATTGAAGCCCATAGAAAACCCCTACCTGTCCCAAACAACTGGAACGGGCCATTAACCGCTGATGGTGAACCATTTCATGACTTGGGGGTTCAAACCCAAGTGAGGCGTTCCTTTCCATCCCGAGCCCTTCGCTATGTTGCGCCAGACGAAATGAAGCGAATACCAACCAGGGGCATTGCTAAGCGTATTGCCAATGGTGATACCGTTATTGTTGACCTTAGGGGCTTAGTTCACATGGATTCGCATCAGAATGCCTGCCGTAGAGATCTGAAAATGATGACCGACGAGGTTGGTGTTGGTGTATTCGCTCTTGACTTGGAGGATAAGTTATTGATGATTCCTGGCACAGACGTAATTGTTGACATTGGCAGCCATAATCTTGGCATTAACCCGCTAATGTAATTCTGTAACATCGGAAATTTGCTTAATTACTGGATTATGGTCGTATATGTGTGGCCGGCCGTTTTAAGGTTCCATTTTCCGGATTGAGTGGATCCTACATACCTCACTTTGCTTCATCAATGGTTATGATAATCCCATTTATGTTAACTGTGACATGGTTATCCGCAACTGAATCAGACTATTCCTTTAGGCAGGATGACTATAGATTAGAAATCGCATTTATACTGACTGCGCTTATCTCACTCGGATGGTTAATGTCAATGGTTGTCGGCATGGCATTTGACCTGTTTCCAATCACTCACGATAGTGAAGCCTACACTCATACTCACTCAAATCAGTATTTACTGGTAAACATAATTGGACAGGCTTTGATAATGGGTGGGATTTTTTCAAACAATCTTGCATTAATGTTTGATATGGTCACGGTCGGTTTAGTATTATTGACTTGGGGATTAATCTCCATTGCCTGGCCTAGTTGGAAATTACACTTAGATGCAAAAGATAAGCAAATTAATTGTGGTAATATTGCACTAGTTCCAGCACTGTTGAATCCTTTGTCGTCACTTGTGATACTCGGATGTTGGATTTTCCGAAAAGAAACTGGTCTCCTTGAATTTGGCTTCTCATTTAATGTCGTGGTATTGATGGGGACAACCGCCCTGACGTTGATTTTGGCACACTTTAACAGAAGATTATCCTGGGACCTAGTTAGATTTAGTGATTTTAGGCCAGTAGTAGCAATATATCTGGTATTAGGTTTATTGCACTGCTTCTCAGTAATAATGTATGAACGTAACCAGGTCACCGAAAATTTGGCAAGTATAAGTCAATCTCTCCCGTTCTTCTGGGCCTTCATTTCCACCAGACCATTCAAGATGCTAAGAAAAGCAATTGGCAAAAGTCCACAACCACATTCCGCACTTATTGGCTCTGCACAATGGTACTTTTTAATAGTTGGAATCATGTCAGTAATTCCAAATTTTGATGAGGGAAAATTCATCAATATATCATATGTAACACTCATCTTTTCCACAGTGATGTTATCCATCTGGGGATCTGGTATCTACCTGCACAAAGATCATCTACATCAATCAATCCATAACCGATCCAAGCTATACAAGATGTTAGTGTTCAATGTGATTGGGGTAACATCGCTATTCATGATAGGATTTAGGATCACAGTGTTGGGTGAAAATACCGACTTAGTATACTACTTTATGAGAAACTTTGCGCTGACATCCATGATGATTTACATGGTCGTAATTTTGTTTCAAGATTTGGTTTTGTCTATGGACACATGGCACCGCATTCCGATGCATTATGAACGCTATACCTCATAATCACTAAGTTGGACTAAACGTTCCATTGCATCTCCAGCAAGACCTAAGACAGTTGCTTCATCCCCTTCGACAAGCCTAGCATAATGCTTCATCTGACCTGCTAAGTCGTAACCTCCAGCCTTACCAACCCAAGAGTTACTAAGAATCAACTCAATTAGCACCTCGTCACTCAAACTATCTATCTCAACTATTGCTTCATTTAGATGAAACTCCCATTTTGATTTATGCCAAATCCCTGTTGCAGACCAAACTCTGTGTCTTCGGCCAGACAATCGGTGCAGCATCGCCGCCGCCTCAATGGCATCATTAGGTTTACCAATTGCTAACTCATCCACATCCGGGTCTTGGAGCATTGTATCACTGACCACAATTAAATCGTAACCATTATTACTAACTGCAGCAGCCTTTTTCTGACAAATTTCTAACACCTGTCCTGAAACATCGCTGGCTCTTGATGTCTCATCGACTGAGTTAATTCCTTCTGAGGTTAGATTTGGAAATATTTGTGCCATCATTTCAGCCCTCCTAGCCGATTTTGATGCTAACCAAACTCTCATCAGATTTTTGTATGTTTGTCAATCAATCAACCTTACGATTCTACTATTCAGGATTTAGACATATTCAAGTGATGGATAACTATCCGGTAATTGGTGGCAACATGGCTGGACTTGATAGAATCCCAACTCACATTGAAGGATTAGACGAAAATATGCAGGGTGGTATACCTCAGGGCCACATTTGTTTGGTTGCAGGTGCCTCGGGTGCAATGAAATCAAGTTTGACATTTTCAATGTTGTATAACGCAGTATTATATGGCGAAACAAGCGGGATTTATATCACTCTTGAGCAGGGCAAGGAATCGCTTAGAGCGCACATGAGCAACATGGGGATGAACGTTGATGACCCAAGAGTAAGAAACCGCATCGCGATTATCGACCTCGTCGACCTTCGGGTTCAATTAGATGAACAAGGAATGAGTAATCGAGTAGACTGGATGGGTCAACTAATCAAGCAATTAACCTCCTATCGGCAATCTATCGGGTTCGAATTGTTAGTCTTTGATTCACTCGGAGCATTCTTTACTCTAACAAAAATGGATAATCCACGAGACGAAATATTCCGTTTGTTTGAAGCTGTTCGAAGACTTGAACTAACCTCATTCTTTATTTGTGAAATGACCGGTGAGGACCACAAACAGTTTGGCGAATATGGTATTGAGGATTATCTTTCTGACGGTGTTATTCATTTAGTTATGGAACGTTCAGCAGATGATGTGAAAAGGAAAATGAGTGTAATAAAAATGCGGCATACTAATCACCTCCTTGGCTACAAACCATTCAAATGGAAAGCGGAAGAGCAGAGATTTTCCACGCTTTAGTTACTCAACTGTTACAGATTTAGCTAAGTTTCTTGGCCTATCTACATCACATCCAAGTGCCAATGCAGTATGGTATGATATCAGTTGAAGGGGCACAACTGATAGTATTGGTGAAAGATAATTGTTAACCTTTGGTATTGCAATATTGATGTCTCCTTCCTCACTTATGTCATCTCCTTGTTCATGAATCAGTATTATTTTTGCCCCCCTAGCTCGACACTCGTGAATCGCTGAAAGTGACTTCTCTTTGACATGGTCATTGGGCACTATGAATATTACTGGACTACCATCCTCAAGTAGTGCAATGGGACCGTGCTTCATTTCTCCAGCAGGATATGCCAAACAAGGGATGTAGGCTACCTCCATCAATTTTAGAGCACCTTCCTTAGCAACTGGGGCTGAAATTCCACGACCAAGGAATAAGACGCTTTTCGCATCTTTGACAGCCTCAACAACTTCCATTATCGGACCATGATTTGCGAGATACTCCTCAATTAAGTGAGGTATTTGCTGTAAACCGTTGACTATTTCTTTACCTTTCTCCTTGCTAAGCGAGCGTGATCTTGCAACCTGGATAGAAAAAATTGTCAATGCTGCGACCATATTAGAGAACGCCTTTGTTGAAGCCACTGCTTGTTCTGGACCTGAGT
>MDSZ01167321.1_pt1 | contig 19920 bp, 11 predicted proteins | sample 811201 | NCBI WGS metagenome assembly MDSZ01 (sample SAMN05326647, study PRJNA326480) | marine metagenome | isolation source: seawater | place: Indian Ocean: North | collected 2010 | reverse complement strand
TACTTCCGTTATATTTTGGAACCGCAGGACCTATAGTTTCAAAGTCCAAATAGTACAAAGGATAATTTAAACCATTTGTAAAGTTTTTAATTTCTTCAAAGTCAATATGATTTGTTCCATTGATTTCCGATTGAACCTGTAACACTTGATTTGGATTCAGATCTGTTTGACTTAAATCAATATCATCCAATGTAATTACTCCCTGATTATATAAATCAAATTTCTTGTCTTTGTTGAGTCTTGAAATATTAAAAACCGAATATTCAGGGATGTGCTTCCAACAGGTTCCCTTGAAATCACAATCATACGGATCAGAACAATGAGGTCCAATATCTATTTGTGGTACTTCAGGTCTTTCAATGACATTCTTTAGTCTTCTTACTTCATTTGGAATTCTAGGCAGAAACTGTAAAACTTGGTCATAAACAGATTCAATGGTAAATAATTGTTGTAAATCTAATTCTCCATCTTTTGTGTATTGATTATTGATATGAATAATCGATATGTCTTTAAGGTCAATACCAGAATTTATAATAGTATAATATTGGATGGCAGCGTCCTTGATATAGGTGTCGGATACCTTAGTAGAACTTTTCACTTCATAGGCTTTCCAACCATCATCATCTTTAACTAATATATCAAGCGCAGCTAAAACATCATTTAACTGAAAGGTTGCCTCATAAATTATTGTTTCACCTTTATTGATGAAGTCTAATGTTTTACCAATTGACTCATGCATTTTAAAATAACTTTCAGGAGAAGCATCAACACCATTAGGAAATAGTTCTTGTGCCAGTATACCAATATTAGTTCCTTGGTCAAATACTGCTTGTAGGGATGCTGGTGTAGGGTCCTTTAACTTATAATGATGCTTATAGAGATACAATGATTTTTCACACTGTAGTCCACGAATAAATGTTGATTTGGAAAGTTTAAATTTTCTCAAAAGTGATAAATTGAAAATATGGATTTAGCTCATCTATTATTGTTGGAGTAATAGATTGATTTATATTAAACGATTCAATAAAAATTTTTTTAGTTACAGAATGTATAGGTCTAAGTTTATCTTCAATTTGATAAAGTCCCTGTTTGGGACGACTATAAATACCAGCTTTTTCAAATATTGGCCCAACACAATATATTCCATTTACAGCAACACGATTGCCTCCATAAACTTTTGAAACTTCTTTTTGAATAACTTTAATATTAATTAAGTCTTGTACTTTAAAGAATTTACCAAAAATTGAAAGTAAGTCATAAGCAAAAGGAAATGCAGAATTTAAAAGGGATATAATTATAATACTTTTATCATCTTTGTTATTTAATGCTCTAATCACTTCCGATTTATTTTCACAAATTAATGAACTTAGTTGATTATTTAGAACAACTTTTTTTACAATTCTAAGCCCCTTTTTTATTCTGTTTTCACCAGAAATATTAATCCTTAATTGTTCTAAAATATATTCTTCAGAATAACTGCCTTTTAAATATTCTAAAATTGCCATTTCTAAGACCTCATAGTCTACTAACTGATCTATATCAACAGATTTATTTATCATTTGTTATTTCTATAAAAGGGATAACCACTTCAAGAAAATGGGCTCCACCATGTGTTACCAAATATTCTCTTCTTGAAAAACTCAATTCATTCTTGAAATAAAGAGCTTGTTCTTCCTGCACAATTGAATCAAGTAGATCCGGATTATTGTCTAAAAACTCATCTTTCAATTTTTTTTCAGAGTATTCAAGATGCCGTTCGCTTCTGCTACCTGATTTGTTGGTTCCTAATTTTTCCTTACCATTCAAACTACGCCATCCTTTTGCTTGAATATTACCATGGTCGCTGGTGATGATTACTCTGAAACCTTTTGACAGTAATTCCTGAATAGTCTCTTGTATTTTGCTTTGTACAAACCAATTCTCAGTAAGTTTCAGAAGATCATTATAATCCTTTGAACTGTGCATGTAGTCATCCAAGTCTTTGTAAACAATACCCAACCTTTTTATACCCTCAATATTTGAGACGTTAATTGCACCATGTTGATACTGTATTTCAAAATCATTGAAGTTTTTAGATTTCCAGTAATCCTTCCAAAGCTTTGATTCATTAGTTGGGTTTTGCTTATAAGATTCTGATGGCCTAGCACCTCTAAAAATTGCTTGCCGTGAGAGCTGTGTAATTGAAGGAATCCAAGAATAAATAATCTTTTCTTTTTTGTTACCGGACAACCTATTTTTAATTAAAGCATACTGCCAAAAGCTCAAACCATCAATTACAATAAGTGCAATTGCATTCTGTTTGTAATTGAAATCCAAATAATCCAGAATCTTAGATACGATCTGTGGTCTCTTAATCGGATTTGAATTTTTAACTTGAGAATATTTAGAATTAATATGCTCTTGAAATTTTTCATTCACCTCTTTTATCAATTCTAGAACTAAAGCAAACTGCTCAGAACCGATGGACTGCGAAATTGCATCTCCAATAAGAGTAGCTATTTCAAGCCAGTTGATATTTTCCGCTACTAAAACTTCATTAACTCTGTCTGTGAATTCATCAATTTCAAATATTGGCTTCTTTGATTCTGAAACAGCAGATAACTTTTGGATTTCTTTAATTGTTTCACTTTTCGAAAGAGAAAAAAACTGTTTATTAATTAATAATTTATCCAAAATTGGTAATGGTAAATCCTTTACTGAAGGAATGTGATAATTAGAAAGATACTGACTTAAAAAGAATTCACAATGAATAGCAATTCTTTCTACATCTTCTAAATACTGATTTTTATTCTTATTTAGGAGTAACAAAATATTAGTATTTTCACTAAGTTCAAATGCTATCCTTTGAGAGAGGTTATTTCCAAATGAAACACTAATGTTATTTCGTTCAAACACTTCTATTACATCCTCGCGAAATAGAAAACCATCATTGTTTTCAACTAATAAAATCTTGTTGGAATGGCCTCTTAAATCATCGATTATATGTTGCATTAAACTACTAGCCATCTATTCTTATTGTCAATAATTGCTTAATGCCTGGTATAATCTTTCTATTGGCTTGAAACTCCTTTAACCATTTTTCGTGCTCCTTTTCCAGTTTGAGCAACTTCGATTGTTTTATATTTTCAATTCCAATTTTATTGATTCGAGATTTCTGAAATCTATAAGAATTCATCTTATTTTCTTTTTTGAAAGTCATTTTCTTCGAAACATCTGCTTCAAGATTCTGATATACGAAGAACAATGCTTCATTTAATTCCCTCATCATATCTTTATTTGTCGTCCTTGTTCCCTTGAAATCAAACAATATTTCACCTTCAGGTGAAATTAATCGATTCCATATATCATTGGCATAAGCAGGGTACTGCTTGTCGTTATCTGCCATAAAAAAACTTTGGTAATGTACTTTTTTCTCAAATTGATTTTTAGCAGTAACCTCCCATAAACTCCAGTACCCTGGAATATCTTCACTCTCATTCGATTGCAAAACAGGAATCTCATCAATATCATCAACGCTAATGATGTCACTTAATAATGTTTTAATCCAATCGTGCTGTAAGGTGATATGTTCAATCCCAGGATTACCCAAGGCAGTCTCCGCATCAAATGTTATTTTTTTATGAAGCCCATTCACTTTTACATCTATAAAATTTAAAAGATTTTTACTTAATGATCCTTGATGAATTTTCGTGTATTGGGAAATAAGCAGTTCTAACCAATATGGCAATGGACTATGTTTTATCTCAGATGCTTTTTTAATTTTTATGTCATCTTCCATTACCTGCGGAAGCACACCTTCTGTGCTTTGAAAATCACGTAGTTTACCTTTAATTTCGTGTAACCACTTGTCACCTGCAAACTCAAACTTTGATGGGTCCAGTAAACTCTGCAAATACAGCTGATTAATTCGCTTCATATCAATGGTAGAGTCTAATACATCAGAAGTTTTATCGATACCTAATTGTGCTAAAATATTATCTAGCTTTTCCTCAATAACTTCATAGACTCTTAAATCTACACTATTGTTGGTGATCATGTTGTAGGCTTGCACCACATTTTTCTGTCCTATACGATCTACACGGCCAATACGCTGTTCAATCATCATAGGATTCCAAGGCAAATCATAGTTAAATATGATATGACAGAATTGCATATTTAAAGATTCACCAGCAGCATCTGTTCCTATTAAAATCTGAGACTTATTTTTAAAATCTGATAAGGCAATTTTACGCATTTCCAGATCTTGACTACCATTTATCATTTCGCAAGAGTAGCCATTAGACTTAAAGAAATCGAACAACATTTTCTGAGTTGTTCTAAATTCTGTGAATATTAAGATTTTTAAATCCTTATCATTCTTTTCTAATTGTAATTCCTTATATTTTTTTAATAATGCATCTGCTTTGGCATCTGTTTCAATCTGCACACATTCTTTAGCCTGTTCTATCAAATCACAAAGCAATTGTTCTTCATCCTCTAAGCCTTCACCATTTGAATGGTAAATGTCATCAAAGTCTACAGCTTGTTGTAAATCATCTGAACTACTATCAATGTCCTCAGCATAGTTTTCTATATCATTATCCTCTCCATAACGCAATCGCTCTAATCTACCTTCCATGGCTGAAAGAATAGCAGCAGTTGAACTACTGACCAAGCGCTGAAAAAGAATCATGATTAAGCCAGTAGCATTGTTCTTAGTGCGTTTGGCTGTATTGAATCCTTTTATCACATAATTGGTTACTGCCTTATACAGTTCCATTTGCTTTTGATGCTTATTAATATCTAAAAACACATCAAAACGATTGGTTTTTCGCTCATTAAACAATTTATTCCCTTCATAATCTACTGCTAACCTTTTCTCTGTTCTAATGACATATGGCTCTAACTCATCTATATCTGGCAAGCCTTCACCAACGAAGGCATCTGGGTCCAAAAGCTGTAAAATTCTTCTAAAATGGTCTGCTTTGCCTCTGTGTGGTGTAGCTGTAAGTAATAATACATTAGCCACTGAATTACACAGTTCCTGTGCCAGAATATATCTGGACACAGTCGATGTGGCACCTCCCATCTTGTGGGCTTCATCAATAATAACCAAATCAAAATCTGCTTCTAATACAGCACCCATGCGATACTTATTATATTCTTCTACACGTTCATGCGACCAGCCCTGACGTTTCTCAATAGGTTTTAAGGCATCTGTTGAAACGATAATTTGATTGTGCTGCGTCCAAAAATTAAATTCCTCATCGGCATTAATGTTAGAGAACGTACGTGCCATTGAAGTAATCATCTCGGAATCATACAAGTGAAAGACCTCATTAAAATGCTCTTTTAATTCACTTTGCCACTGCATCATAGAAGACTTTGGTACAATGACTAAAGTTCTTTTTATATCTCCTCTAAGCTTCAATTCTTTAAGAATTAAGCCTGTTTCAATGGTCTTTCCCATACCTACTTCATCTGCCAAGAGAAAACGGTTTTGCATAGATTGCATAACTTTTTCTAAAACTAGAATTTGATGAGGCAATGGAATTAAACTACTCTCATAAGGAGCCAGAATATTTTTCTTAGCAACCTCATCTTTAATTTTGGCAGCAATTGCTATGAAGCGGATAAAAGGTAAAGAATAGGCCGTATCTTCATTTTCTAATTCTTCATTAGTCACCTCCAAAAAGGTATTATCCTCCAATACGCGTATCCAGTTAATCTTTTGCCCAAAAACATCCTTTTCTCCTAATATTTCTATGGCTTTTCCTTTGTATAACATATTAAGCTCTACTAGTCCACTTTTCTTTAAGTGACTTTAAATTATTAATCAAACTAACTATAAAATGACCTGTTGTTCCTCCTCCTGTTTTCTTCCAAATAGATAAGTAAACCTCCATCTCTTGAATTAATAAATCAAAAGCTTCTATTTCTTTTTTTTTTGTTCCCATCTATCCATATTACACTCTTGAACTTGCTATATCGTAAAACTGCAATAAGACTTCGTCTTCCATTAACAAGTTGTTTGGAATACGGTCTCCAATTTGAACAATGGTTTTAAAGTCTTTATCATGATACGATTGCTTAAAACCGGCACGTAAAGCTTCTACACGGACTTCTTTTATTTTGCCTTTGGGTTTCGCAGCCTCAGTTTTGTAAACCTCAAATTGCTTTAACAAACGTTTGGTACGTAGCTTTTCTAAATCTGCTTCGTTTTCAGGATCTGGCACATACCATTTACCTTGGTCATCTTTTAAGAAGTTTTCTTCGAGTATGTCTGCCATTTCAGGAATAACATCTCCTTTACGCACACCTGCCAAGGCTTGCATCCATTGAGGATGAATTTCTTGATATGTTTGTTTCTTATCAGACAGTAAATTTTTCAACCAATGAACACCGTCTTGTTCTGATGAGACTAAGATGGAAAGCTGCACAAAATCAGGGTTTTCAGCTTTCTTTTTATCATAGATATGCACTTGTTCTGCAGTAAAGAACATTCCATCCCGTTCCAAAAAATGCTCTCTCAAACCTTGTTGGAATTTCATAGAGTCTATTGGGACTGGTAAGTTTCTTTGAATGTAGAATGCAATAAGCCTATCAAAAAGAACTCTTGGGGATCTCTCAGCATTTGCAAAATTTTTATTGTTCTTTATTATATTAATTGGTAAATGACCTAGATGTTGTGAAACAAATTCCCATAATGATATTTCTGAGTTGGATTTTTGAGAACTTATTTTCTGCTCGAATGATGAGTCCGGTTTGTAGCATGAAATAATTAAATCCTGTACTGCAGCACCCGGTCTAATATCGGCTAATATTGTTGTTGAACCTTTGTCTAGTTTATTCACTTGAGCTATAATAAATCCAGATTCAGATATAGAGGACTGAATTAAGTTCCATACAGCGGCTTTTGTATTATGAAACTCGACCGACATCCATCTTCCCGGCTTTAGAACTCTATAACATTCCCTGAAGCACCTAGTCATTAATTCGCCATAGCTAAAAAAACTTTTGTTTTTAGTTTCGTTTATTACTGATTCACTTTCTTCATTTGTCTTTACTTTTAACCATCCCTCTAAAAGTAAATTCATCTCTGAATAAATGATATTAGCACCAAATGGTGGATCTGTATATATGTAATCAATTGATTCATCATTTATGTTTTTTAGTTCAGTTGATGATTGATTAGTCACAAAATGATCAAAGTGATTCTTAGGCTTTTTTAGCTCTGATTGCTTGAACTTTTTAATCTTCCTTTTAAAGGAATGAAAGACATTCTTTTCCATACGAACCACTGGCATATATAGGTTTCCTGACATTCCTCCTCCACCTCCAAAATACCCTTGCCTTTCAGATATCACGGTAAAAATCGAAGTCAGAATTGATCTAACACCATTTCTAACACCTGTATCTTTTATTCCTTCCATTCTATTCCATAAATCAGAATACACAATGAGGTTTCTAGATGAAAGGAATTTACTTATATCAGTAATTCTCTTATTTCCTAATTGAGCCAACTTAGCGGAATAGCCATCAGGGTCAATGGCATCTTTTGGAAACCATGATTTTGTATGTGACAACTCAAATTCTACTTCTTCTGCCAGGCGCAAATCGAAATCATTAGCTTCTCTGCTGATTCTGTTTTTACCGGTACCAGCATTTACCCAAACAACTTTCTTAGCCTTTCCATTTTGAGTTATAAATCGATTGACCTTTCTTATATTTAAATTAGCATTACATGAAGGGCAGTTGAACTGTTTTTTGGTCTGAACCTTATTACCATGATGAATAACTCCATGTGGAAAAAATGGAAAGTCATGGACACACTCCGGACAGATAAAAATATCTGCCCAAACAAAGTAGTTAACATCAACTAAATGATTTCCGTAACTAGTTTTATAAAGCCTTGAATGCTCTCTTTCAGACTCCTCTAGAATTCTTTCGGCCTCCTCTACAACTTTTATCGCATTATCTGTTGTGGTGTTCACTCCAGAAATAAATGATGCTACTGGTGAAAGATCATTTAATATTACTTTGCGATTTAATTCCCGGGCTGCAACTCCAGTCATACCAGAACCTGCAAATACATCTAGAACCACATCGTTTTCCTTTGTGTAATACTCTATGAGAGTAGAGATAATACTCGGGGGTACTTTAGTATGATATGGGTGAAATAAATATACTGGATGCCTTTGATCTACTGTAAAATCATCTGAGAAAGGAACTTTTACATCATACTTATTTCCTTTAACTTCTCCTGATTCTTCAATTTCAGCTAGCCAAGGATTTGGGCATGCAGTATAATAAGGAGGGTCTGAAAGATTGATAATGTCTTCATCTTCACCAATAGGAAAGCCTTCCATTTGCTTGAGTTCAGGTAGCTTTTTACGAAGCTCTTCACGGAAAAAGCTTCTGCGTTCTTCTTCTGAGTTGAAGGTTTTACCTAATACCGTTATTTTTTCTGTTTCTGTATCCATATCTATACTCTTGAACTGGCTATATCATAAAACTGTAATAAGACTTCATCTTCCATTAAAAGCTTATTAGGAATTTTATCGCCAATAGTTACTATAGCTTGGAAGTCTTTGTCTTGATAGCATTGTTTAAAACCTGCACGTAATGCTTCTACACGTACCTCTTTGATACTTTTCTTTTTGGTGGTTAAAGCTTCTTTTTTATACACCTCAAATTGCTTTAATAAACGTTTGGTACGTAGTTTTTCTAAATCTGCTTGATTCTCAGGATCTGGAACGTACCACTTGCCTTGCTCATCTTTTAGGAAGTTTTCTTCGAGTATGTCTACCAATTCAGGAATTACATCGCCTTTACGCACACCTGCCAAGGCTTGCATCCATAGAGGTTGTATGTCTTGGTATGCCAATGACTTTTCAGTTAACACATTCTTTAACCATAGCACACCATCCTGTTCTGATGAAACTAAAATGGACAATTGGATGAACTCCGGATTCTCAGCTTTCTTTTTATCGTATTCTTGTACTTGTTCGTGGGTAAAGAACATGCCGTCTCTCTCCATAAAACGTTCTCGCAACTCTTTTTGAAATGCTCCTGCATCAATGGGTACTGGTAAACCCTTTTGCACATAAAAAGCAATAAGTCTGTCAAATAGAATTTTTGGGCTACGCTCTATGATAGCCGTAGTTGCGTTATCTTTTACCAAGTGAATGGGTAAGTGATTTAAGTGTTCTTCTACAAAATCCCATATAGCTACATCTGAATATTGGTGTTGTTTAAATTTTTGGTCGAATTCTGAAGAAGGCTTGTAACAAGAAATAATTAAATCTTCTTTTACAGCAGTCGAATAAGTCATAGACTTAATACCACCATGCTTTTTATCAAGTGCAGAAACATTAGCGACAACAAAACCAGCATTTTGAATTGCGGTTTGGATACCATTCCAAACAGCTGCACTGGTATTTGAAAACTCAACTGTCATCCATTTATTTGGTTTAAGGATTCTGTAATACTCTTTAAAGCAATCACTCATTAAGTTTTGGTATACAAGAGTTGATTTACCTTGCGAGTTGTTTTCGATTGCTTCCAATTTATTTGAAGTAAAAACTTTTAACCATGCTTCCCACAAAAAATTGAGCTCCGAATACATTAGGTTGGCTCCAAAAGGAGGGTCGGTAAAAATATAATCTATCGAATTATTTTTTATGTTAGTATTTTGAGCTGCATTAACTGAGGTTACAATCCCTGAATTATCCCAGTTGAATTTTGGAATTTTAGATTTCAACAAGTCATATGGATTTTGCTCAACAAATTCGCTTGATAGATATAGAGTACCGCTTAGTGGTCCGTTAACCTCACCATGAGGTGTTCTTGGTTTAAGAACATATCTATTGAGCTTAGATAAGTTTCTGGACAAAATACTTGTTCCTACGAATTTTTCTTTTGAATTAAGATCTTTCCATAAAGCGGCAATAAAAGCTAAATTTCTTTTTGTATAAAAATGATGTACTCTTGTAGTACCACTATGTACACCTGCTCGCCATGTGTCTCCCCAATTACTCCCTTTATGCATGATTTCGTCAACAGGAAACCAGTTAGTTATACTTGCATCTTGTATTTTTGAGACAATTTCTTCGTCAAAAGTATCAGGAGTTTTAAAATATCTTTTTCTGTTAAATGAATAATTTATTAGTACAGGTTTATATTCCTTTTGCTTTATAACTTCATTATTCGCAGCGTCAATAATTGAGGTCATTTTATAAATACAATCTCCTTTTTTTAAACTTTGTGAACATGAGGGACATTCAAATTCTTTTAACATCCTTCCATTAGTTGTATCTGCACTAACATCCCATAAAGCGAATTCATAATTACAGTTTGGACAAAAAACAACTTCACTCCATACCGTAAAATTTATTAATCCCTTTTTGCCAGTGGAATGATGTGTCTCATACATCCATTGAAACTCATTTCGTACTTGCTCTATTTTCTCTAATAAAGATTTCTTTATTTTATTAGTATTATAATTAGAATTTAAAATAGAAGAAATATAGGTTGCTGCTGGAGCAAGATCGGAAACAATTGCATGTCTTTCTCCCCATTTTGGTTCAGTCTTATGACTTTGTTTATATTCTTGTGAAAGTCTATACTTTAACTTATCATCACTATTTCCACATTGTTTTGCTGCAACTCCAGTCATGCCGGTGCCAGCAAATCCATCAAAAACAATGTCTCCAGGCTGTGAATAATGTAACAAATACCTCATTATAGCAGGGTGAGGTACTTTTGTATGGTATGTGTGTAATGTATAGAACGGATTATTTTTACCTTCACTTATATCTATTGCATAAGGCTCATCTACTTCAAAATCAGCAGAACGTTTTCCTTCTTTCTCTAATTGTTTTTTTTCATCTTCCCATTCAGCAATAAAATCGTTTAACCATGGGTTTGGGCAAGCCGTGTAGTATGGTGGATCGGATAGTTTTAACATATCCTCATCTTCACCAATAGGAAAGCCTTCCATTTGCTTGAGTTCTGGTAGCTTTTTTCTAAGCTCTTCACGGAAATAATTTCTACGGTCTTCTTCTGTATTGAATGTTTTACCTAATACCGTTATTTTATTGTTCACTTTAACATCTTCCATAGTCTCTTATTTCAGTATGATTCTGATTTTATCTCTTTCTTTTCCTTTGGAAATATTATCCACATAAGCTTTAAAAGCTTCAACTGCTTCATCTGGAGTAAGTGGTTTGTTGAAAGTTGCCTTCATACCATCTAAACTCAATTCTATTTTTTCTAAGCCTTTGTGTAAGCTCATGATGGCATTGCGGATGGCAAGAGCATTATCTTTTTGAAGCTTTACAGTATCGCTTTCAAAATCCTTAAGCAATTTCGCCTGGGTAGGATCTAGCAAACTCATGTTCTTCTTCACTATTGGATCTTCCAAGGTGTCTTTTAAGGTTTGTTGCCATGTAACCAATAGTTCTATCAATTCTTTTTTACAAGCTTGAACTGAAACAATACTTTGATCTTCAAAATCAACAGGGTTAAAGTCTTGATAAGGAGCCGTTAGAATAAGTTCTTTGTTTACACCGCTATCGGCAGGTTGAAGTTTAGCTAATTTGCTTAACCATTGGTGATACTGTCCGGAGGAAAGAAAGTCTGCTTCTTTCAGGATGTCGCAAATGGCTTTTTCTTCACTATCCAATAAAGCCTGCTTTTGTGTATTGTCTGCTTCACTAATTCTGTATTTCAAATACAATTTGAGATACCAATCTGCATAGCGATTTTTTAACTGGCTTAAACGTGCTTTATATTCCTCAATCGTCTTACTGTTGTTAGAAGAAAGAACAGTCGCTAGTTGATTGATTTCATTGGCTATTTCTTCTTTAAACTCAGCATCAGTAATGTACTGCTTACATTGTTGTAAATAAGAAATGTCCTCGTTGAAATGATTGATTTCAGATAGTTGATTTTCTACTTTTTCAATCAAAGGTTTTGCTTCCAGTACTCGATTTATAACATCCACTGAAAACTGGAAATTTTTCATTCGAGCCTCGGAGGTATAGTTGGCTAGTTTGTCACAAAACCCTGAAAAGGCAGTAAACGATCTGCGGTATTCCGATGCCTTATTTTCAGAGATAAGCTCAATCCCTTTAAATATTAGTCCTCCCTGAATTTTATTTAAAACAGAAACTGTTCTTTTAGCCCATTCATTAGCTTTCATGGTAAGCTCTAAATAAGTCGATTCACTTTTTAAATGCTTCGACAAATCTTTTCCGAGCAGACCGATAAACATGGCTTTTAAAGCAGCTTCATTCAGCCCTTTAGGTGGTTTTACATGAGTGAAGGAATAGAAGTCCTCTTTTACTATATCTTTTAGTTCTGATAAATTGGTAGAGTTAATGGATTTTAGTGATGAAAGCGTGATTTCTAACTCTCCAAGAGCAGCCAATGTTGCCAAAACAATAAACTGAAGTTCGGCTTCAATTTTAAAGTCTTTAGATAGCCAAAGGTTGTCACTCTTGTCCACGTACTCAATAATTTCCTGACGATTGAGTACTTGTCCTTCACCTTTCTCTTTTAATTGAGTTAAAAGACTTTTTGCATAAGGCGAATGACTATAATCGAGCATTCCCGGAACCCAAAGTCCAAGTCCCGAAAGAATCCCTTCACCATCTCTGTTAGATTGTTCCGGATTAGCAACTTTAGCCAATGCTTGTTTTACTAAACGGTCAAAATTGTCCTTCGCAACTGGTGCGTTTAACTGTGAAAACTTAGGGTAATTTGGTCTTTCTTGTTCAAACCATTCTTCAAATACCACCGATGCAACATCTGAAAATATCTGCTCTTTTGTATATCCAGCTCCCGGAAGTGGATAACCATTTAATGGCAATTCCTTTCCTTGGTGATCCACTTTTGTGATTTGGACGTATTCACTATCAAAAAGAGCTCTTGCTTTTTTGTTTAACTCATCTATTTTCTGTCTATATATCGCCTTTTGAGACGAATCTGCTCTAACTTCTAGTGCTAACGCAGCACCATATAGCGTTACCGCTTGTTTGAATTCATCAGAAAGCCCATCCATGATGAAATACACTTCATCCTCTTCGTAATTTCGATTCTTTTTGGAATCATCAAAAATCGGCATGAAATACATGTAAAAATGTTGCCTTGGATGTGTGGTTGATTTTTCATTTGGATTGCCAAAGAAAATATATCCATCACGAAAGGTCTTATGAGACTTCCATTCAACGGTATGCTCCCAAATTTTAAATCCAGTTCTATAGGTGTCGTGGTCTAATGGAAGGTTAATTTCTAAGAACTTAAAAAAGTATTCATCCTTTTGACCATCAGCCATTGTAGAAGCATAATCCTTTATTTTTTGGTCAAAATTTATACCTCCTTCAATTCGTAAATGATACTCTCCGTTTTGGGCATCCTTATCAAAGTATTGCCCTGAGGTTGCCGTAATAATTTGCTGTGCGGTAGAATCCATTATATCAATTAGGAAATCTCTATCACTTGCTAAACTGTCAATTAAACACAAATCATCTACCAAATGCTCTGTATTTGTACCATTCTGCTTATTCAGTTCATGTTGCAGTAACTTTATTGCACAAGCATTGGTAATTCTTCTTGCTATGTTTTTCTTTTTCGCTCTAACTCCTGTGAAATAGGATTCGATTTTATCATTAATAATTTCTGTAACTTCCTTTACTTTCCTAACATCAGGAATTGCCATTAAATCTTGGCTCTTTTGAATATCTTCCCAATACTTGTCGTAGGTTAATAAACCTGGATTATCATTAGGTACTTCTAGTTCTAAAATTTCCGTAAACTGATTAGAGAGTGTTTTTAAAATCTCTCTTTGACTTTTCCCAATTCGGATACGTTCAAAGTTTTCAAAGTAGGTAGGGTGTACAGGAAATAATTCCACATAATCCTGTGTTCTACCGTGCATATCTGTAAAGAAGGATAGGAACGGATCTAAGTGTTCTTTTATCTTTTGTTTTTGATGCTCGTTTTTGCTTAAAAGTCGATTTTTTACAATGAAAGCAACATCCTCTTTGGTAATCATAATGTCCTTGTATCGGTCATTCACCTTTTGAAGCATATCAGCCGCAAACTGAAATTCCGATGAGTGATAAATCATTTCCTGAACACCAAAAATGAATTTGAATTTTGATGAATCACATGCTTGACCTAAAGCTTGAAGGACTTGCAAATCCTGATTTAATTTATCAGGTGTACTTCTTCCTTTCAAATAAGCGAGCATTTCGTCAATTACGACCAAGAATCCTTTATCAGGGAATTTGTCCTCAAATTCAGCCATCATGAGTTTTAACTTATCAGCATAAGTAATAGTACCATGTCCGTCAAAAGAGAAATTAACACCAAGTTCACTGAAATAACGTTCAATTTTAAAAGTGACGAAATCCCACAAGCTTTCAGTTCCACCCAATTCAAAACGTAAAACTTTGAATTTACCAGAAATAGCTTTCAATACTTTTTTAGGTTTTTCTTCCTGAACTAAATCAATTAATGGTTCATGCTCGGCTATTAAAGAAACCAAAGACATTAAGTGAGATTTACCAGTACCATAATTACCGACAACCTGTAAACCAAAAGATTCACCTGAATAGGTGAAATCTAAATTCCTTACCATTAATGGTATCAAGTGATCTTTAAATGTTTCTGAGAAAACAAATGTCTTAACAAGGTTATTTTGATAGTCGCTTTTATGTGTTTCACTAAACTTTACGACTTCTGTAATCGGTTCAAAATGAATTAACTCACTATACTTCATATAATTATATGGCTTAAATTTTTAATATTTATTTTTTGTCCTCTTTCTTTCGTTAAATAATAAAGGGTTCCGTCTTCAATTTCTCCTTCCCACTTAACAAACAAAGTGTTTGAAGAAGAATATTTATCTAGTAATTGTACAAAATCAGTCTTTAACTCAGGTTCAAAAAGAATACCTAGGTTGTGTATTGCTAGGTATTTCCCATATTCTGAATTATTTGAAAAAGATGAAGTAAAAAGTTCATCCATTATTATTAAAGATTTCATTCCGATTTTAGTATCAGAAGCAATAGACATTATCTTATGAGATAGTTTCTTGCCTACATCTATTGATTCTATAGCTAGAAAATCTTGTTTGTAAAAAACAATCTTATTCCTGGACTGGCTCTTTATGTAATTGTCAACTCTATCCATTTTTATTAGAAACAATTAATTCACGAACATCCACGTCAAGAATCAAAGCAATTTCATTCAACACTTCCAAACGTGGTTGTTGTCGATTTTGAACATAACTGTTTACGGTATTAAAACTTTTATCTAACTTCTCTGCAAGCCATATTTGTTTAATACCTTTTTGCTCTAAAACCTCTTTAATACGGTTCATGAATTCAAGTTTTATGTTGAATCAAATCTAATATTTTTTGTGTAAATACACAATTTTTTGTTATGTTTATACAAATTAAAACAATGCATAATTGAGTCAGAAAGTCATTAAAAACAATCAGAGTATAGTTCCATTCTTTAGTGAGAGAATGAACTTTGTTCGAGGCCTAGATCCATTAGGTCTTCAAAATACATCAGACTCAACCTTTTCAATTCTTCTACCAGGTCTTAACAATGTAACTGGAAGAATACGATACTATAGTTTCTATTGTTGGCTTATAGATGAATACAGTAAACGTGTTGGTAGTACTGATCCAAAAGAACAACGAAAATTTATTAGAACAGCGGAATATATAGTTGCTTTAAGTTCTCAGTTTTATGCTGGTGACAATGGAAGTATTCCTGGCAGCAATTATGCAAAACTTAAAGTACAAAACAAAGAAATACACTACTATGACTTAAATGCAGGTGCTTATAATTCCGACGGAAGTACAGTAAATACCTATTGGAAATTTCCATGGGGTGCTTTTGGGCAGTATTACTTAGGATCGATGCGAGACATTGGTATTATAATCAATCGAGATAATGAAGGTGGTATTTATGCCAGAACAAGTTCCAAAGATGAAGGGTTTATTAGTGGAGAAATGCTTGCAAAGTCATTTGCAGCTAACATTGATTCCGAAAAGTCAGATTTGTTTTTTGATTGTATTTCTAATGGTAAAATAAATGAAGATCAACTTAAGAATCTACTACCTGATTTCAATCTTACTAAGGTTCCTAGCGGCAGTGAAGAAGAGAGTCAGTTGATTCAACTTTTGATTCAAAAGGATTACCCTCTAAGAATTGAAGAAGATCCATCAACGTTAAGAAAACAAACAATAGCTCACTTACTGAACTTCTCAAATTCTAAACCAACATCTTTTAATGATAGAGAATTTGTTTACGCTGCTTACAACCATAAAGGATCTAGCGAGAATAAAGTTGAAGAAAGTTTATTTGGATGGTATTATTATCAGTTTAATGAATTTTGGCATTATGCAAATACCTCAATATTCAATGGTGTATTAGATTCACTTGAAGATTCATACGGGCCCAATTGGGCCCAATTAAGTCAACTTATTGATGGTATCGGAGAATCAGTGATTGATGTGTTTAAAACAGAAAATTTATTAGATGATTCTGATGACAAGGTCTCTGATATTTTATCAAGACTTGAATTAAACGAACATGATTTATTTCAAAAGATTTCAAAGACTAAAAAAACTGAAAAGGTATTTTATGGAATCCTACTAATTTTCTCACAATACCTAAATAATAAGCCAAATCTGATATCATTGAAAGAGTATGGAGATAAAAATGATCTGGGTAAAGATGGGGAGGGACCAGGATATTTTTTAACTCAATTCAAAGTAAAAATGTCAATGTCGATCTTTGATTTTATCAAAGAGTATATTTTCAAACATATTATATACAGGCATCAATACGTAGCGTTTAAAAAAATAGGTGGTAAGGGTCTATCCACTCAGAAGTTTATTATTGAAGATCATCATATACGATACCTTGGAAATTTCGAAGCAGCATATACAGGTCCTAGAATTGGAAATCTAATATCGTTTCTTAAAGACCTCAACATTTTATCAACCGACAATGTGCTAACTGAAAAAGGAGTTTCTGTATTTAATCAAATTTCATTGAATGATTAAAAGAAGAAACATACTCGACCTGATCGGTAAACACAGGGGAAAATACCATTCTTGTGTTCTTACATGTTATTCATTTGATTTCTCTTTTTTTGAAGAGAGGGTCCTGCCTACATTAAGATTAGCAAACATTAAAAATGTGAATGTATTAGCTGATGGTCACTATCTAGAAATGGCGCAAGAGGCTACAACAGGAAGAGAATTTAAACACAACAAGACATATAATTTTCACCCCATTTACGAAACTGGAGTTTTTCATCCAAAAATTATCCTTCTAACTGGAGTTCGTCATGGTTTACTAATCATTGGATCTGGAAATATCACCTCATCTGGTTTAAGTACTAATGATGAAATTTGGGGTGCATTTCATCTTGATAATATTGGCAATGAAAATGCCCCGTTATTTGGGGCTGCATGGGAATACCTAAAACCGTTTTTAGATAAGTCACTTGGTTTTATTCCTCAAAAAATTGAATGGATGAAAAAACATTCCCCTTGGCTAAGTGATCTTCCAGTTACTTCAGATTGGATTAAACTGAGAAATTTAGGGCTTGAAGTTAAATTTCTTGCCAACTTAAGTGGTAATTCAATATTCTCTCAATTGTCCGCCAACATCCCTAGCTCTGATATTGATAACCTTACAATTATAAGTCCATATTTTGATAAATCTGGCGCTCAAGTCAAACAGCTAATCAGTCTTTATTCTCCACAACAAACCTCATGTTTAGTAGATATAAACTCTGGAACTGTACCATCCGAATTGGACGATGAAAATCGTATTTATTTTTATGAGTGGGCAGAGTGTCGAGACGATTATGATAATACATTTAATAGGTTACATGCAAAATTATTTCATTTTGTAGGAGACAGTACAGAGTATCTTTTACTTGGTAGTCCCAATGCGACCATTGCTGCTCTCGGACGTGGAAGTTCAAATGCGGCTAACGCTGAAGCGGCAATTCTTCTAAGAAGAAATACAACAGGGAGTACACTATTAGAAGACCTTAATATTAAACTACCGCAAAAAACAGTTAATATTAAAGGAGTTAATAGTAATGGAATTAATGAGGGATCTAGTAAAAGAATTAAATATAAATATAGAATTCTTTATTCTGAACTGCGATCTAATGAACTGACCATATTTTTAAAAGAAGGAGATATTAAAAATAATAAGATTTCAGTTCTTGATAGAAGTGAAAAACAAATTGATTCCGAAATCAAAGAATTAAAAGAAAATATCATTACAGTTTATGTTACAAACCCAGATGATGTCTTTAAAATATATGTCGAAGGCGAGGGAGAAAGAAAAAGTAACTACTCAATCGTTCATAGACTGGAAGGACTACTTAGGTGTAATCCTGACGCAAATCAAGAGAAATTGGATGCTCTGTTAGAACACGATTTTATTGATGGAGAGGGAATAACAGATCTACTTCAATTTGCTGATTTCAATTGGGCGGATGATCAATCAGAATCTATAAAAAAGGTATTTAATCATAGTACTAATGCAATTAGAACTGCAACTAAAAATAAAGATGATAAAGAATATGAAGTTCTTGATGACAAACAATTCAATAAGGTCAGTTCTGAATCCTTATTAAAACAAAGTGGTGAACTATCTAACTCAACAGTAAAGATTGCTGAATTTCTAAGTTTATTCTCCTCAGGAATGGTAATGGGTAATCACGAATTTAGAGAAAGTGAGGAGCAAAGACTTTACGAAGATGAGGATCAGCAGGGACAAGGTGTTGAAGTAGATAAAAAACCTAAGAGTGTTAAGGGGAGTAAAGAAAAAACCGCTATATCTAAATACTTTAAAAAACTCGATAGTATTTACTCAGCATCTCTTTCATCATTTTTTAAATCAAGAGTGATGAATGATATTCGAGGCGATAAAATAACCATAAGATCCTTATCCAGTATACTAATTGCTATACATCTGATATATTTAAAATTTGGCAAGAAATTTACGGTAGTCACTAGTGAAGTAGATCAAGACGGTGAATTTGTTACCAAGGAAGAAACCTATTTGAGTACAGGATCTAAATCAGAATCTGTTGATACAGTAAAAGGATTTTTGATTAATGTTTTTGGTAAATTTCTTTTGGTTTCAGCAATCGGTTATAAGGAGTATGAGTATGAAATATTAAATCAGAAGTTGTCTAAAAGTCGGGAGCAATTATTTCTTAAATCAGTTCTATTGATTTTAAATACTAAATGGAAAAGTTCTGAAATTAAAGATAGAGATATTTTACTTCTAAACTGTATATACTTCATTTTAGGTGAACAAATTCTCTTGAAGGAATTTCAAGATAATTTAATCAACAAACTTCAAAATTTAAATTCAAGATCAAGTTTTATTAGTTCTGAATTTGAAGAACAAACAGTTTGGTTTGAGAAAAATATCTTAAAGGATTATATAAAATGGTATACGGCATTTATTGATGCAAAAAATGAAAGGAAAAAATTGATATCTCCAGTTTCTAATCTTGGGTACGGTAATATTTTGTTCAACAGTAAGATTGGTTTTAATTTCATAAAGAAGGTTGATACCAGTGAATACACATCTAAACTAAATTTATCGAGATGTGGTTATCCTTTTACTGATGGAGATGTAGAATTGAAAAAGATCCAGTTTGGAAGTAAAGTTGTTTTATTCGATTAACTAAGTGTTTTTGTTTTATCAAAGTTAAAAATTGGTTCTCTTTTTTCATTGTTAGTCTATTACTATAATTGTTCTTTCCCATTATCATTAAAACATTTCTCAGAAACACCTAAAATTAGATTTATTTCTTCTAAAATATCATTACCATTTATTTTTTTTGCACTTCCAAAATGAGTTGGTAATTGG
>MDSZ01194415.1_pt1 | contig 19924 bp, 14 predicted proteins | sample 811201 | NCBI WGS metagenome assembly MDSZ01 (sample SAMN05326647, study PRJNA326480) | marine metagenome | isolation source: seawater | place: Indian Ocean: North | collected 2010 | reverse complement strand
TTCTTCAATGTATTCCATGTGTCCCGAACACAAGCGATTTCTGAACTTTTCCAAATATGTGGCAAAGGAAGAACCAAGACATTCCTTCTCCAACTCCTCGGACTCGGGATCCCATGTTCTTACCTTACCCTTACTATCAATCAAGAGTAAATTCTCATCCACATCCTCAGCAAAAGGAATCCAATCCTTTCCCCACTCCTCCGACATTTTTGTGCTTCTCTCGCTCGTCGATACTCGTTTTCAGAGGAAAAACGAAAAAAATCCAACCGTCGTTTCAGAGAAAAAAAAATGGAGATCCTGTTGTTGTTGTTGCTCGCTCTACTCACCTTTGCAGGAGGTACGCATTCAATTTTCTTTTATCTCTCTCTCTCTCTCCTTCTTCACACGTTTCAAAAATATATGTGTGTTATTTTTGGAAAGGATTCGGTTCGAAGATTCGTAAAAGTACAAGCGCACGAAAACGTCCCCTCGAAACGCGTTCAGGTACGGACGATTTTACGGATTTTCAATCGGAGTTGGATTTTTTGGAGGATCGAATATCTGGAACACAACATCGAAAGTTAAGACGCTCACGTCGTAGATTTGAGGAGACAAATGTCAAGGTTTTGAATCCTTCCGCGAACGAAACGTTCGACGTCGTTTCGGGTCAAGACGCGTCTCAGTGGCAACAAATGGCAGAAGCTGCGATTGAACATGAGAGAAACAGTTCGAATTCGTATATGCTGCAAATTGCTGCTCTCAAAGCAAAACTATCAAAATCGGAGAAAAAAGCTGTGAGTCTTCAGGATCAATTGATCGCGGTAGAGCAAAAACAACAACAAGCCTTTGTGGATCAAATCAGAAAGGAGGAGAGACTTCGTTCAAAACAGGAACGTTTTATGGCTGAAAAGTTTGCTGATCTCAGCGCAGAGTCCGAGCAGAAACTTGCATCCGTACGTATGGAAGCGAGTGCGAATGTGAGTCGGGCTGAGAGTCTTTTGACGTTGGAGCGACAGCGATTGTTGAATTCGACACGGATCTCTGAGAATCTTCGACAGCAAGTAGAGAAATGGCGTGATGCTGCGAAACGATCGATGAAACTCGGTGAGGGTAAGGCAGATTTGATGGAGGAGTTGGATGACATGAAGTTGAAGTTTCGAGCTGCAGCTCATGTTGCGGAGAAGTGGCGTAATCAATCGCTTCACGTACTTGAAATTCTGATGAACGTAATGAACGAGGAGTCCTTGTCACCCGTTGAGGAGAAAATGGACAGTGCGGGTAGCAGTCCGGAGTCATTTCAAAAGGTTTTGAACGAAGTGAATTCTGTGATAGAAAAGAGAGAGGAGAAAAAACAGGACGAGGAGAAGCAACGTCAGCAACTTGCCTCTTCGTATGCCTATCCTTCATGGGAACTCAACGGCGTGACAGGTGATGACACTACAGTTTCTTCAGGAAAAAATAAGCCTCGGACCACGACAACGAATTCAGATCCGCGAGCGTTTATGAATACAGTGCTTCCGATGACGAGCATTTCAGATCTGCGTTTGGGAGGTGGAAAATAAGTTTAGTTTTACGTAGTTGTTACGTATAATAAGTTAATTTATTTGTTCGAATTAAATTTCAGCACGACGAAAAGAGATGCGACCTCTAGCCCATTCCGGTAAGTATTCATCCTCAACGTGCCGAAGCACTTCATCTGAATTAAATAATTCAATAAATTGTTGATCCAGAACTCGATGTTTCGGAAACGAAAATCGTATGTACTCTGCAAAGATCGAGGAGAGACACCATTTCTGAATCTTTCGAACACAACCAATGACCGTACCCGTACGGTGTTTTCCGCTGTTACAATGTATTAACATCGGATGATTACGTACGTCTAATATTTTCTGAAGTGTTAGTATGATCTTATCCTTCTGAACCTCTACAAATGGTTCTTTGTTTGGTCTCAATCCGATTTGAATCAACTCGATTCCGTTCTTCTTGATGAATTCCAAATTCTTCTCCGGATACTCCTCCACGACCAACGTCAGTATGGTCTTCAACTTGAGTTTTTTCAAAAATCCAAAACTCTTCATCGTGGGATAACTACTTCTGTACAATCCAGCCTCCACCACAGAAAAATTCGTCGGAGGCCACACCTCCTCCTCCCTCTCTTCTTCACCCATTCTTTTGTTACTTTTGTTGATGAGGATTGAAGATTTTCCTGATGAAGATTGAAAACATTGAACCTTGAACCTAGAAACGCTCAAAAAAGTAAATTTTTAAAAATGTCAAGACTAGCGACGCTGAGTGAGAAATTTCGAAAGAATTCGAATCCGGATTTGTTGAGAGGACACGAGAAGAAAGTCGTATCGACGTCTTGGAATGAGAGTGGTGATTTGTTGGCATCCGGTTCGATGGATATGTCGGTAAGATTGTGGTCGTTGAGAGAGGGACGCGTTAGAGAGAGCGCTATTTTCAGAGATAATAAACATCCTTTGGGAGAGGTCATGTTCAGTCCAACGGATCGAAATTTACTTGCTACGATAACGGATAAGAAGTCGATGATGTTTTTCGATGTTCGATCGGGAAAACGAACGAACACGATCGCGACCGAGGGTTCGAATATCAGCATGGGATGGAGTCCGGACGGACGATACATCGCTGTGGGCAATAAGAGTGATGTTCTTCTTTTTGTTGATACCAAGAAAGGAGAGATCGTGAAAAGACAAAAGTTTAATTACGAGATCAATCAAATCAAATGGGACGTCGAGTCTCGATTTCTCATGGCGACCAATCAATCGAGATCCAGAGGTGCGGTACAGGTAATGAAAATGGACGCTTCATCAGATAGTTCGAATGAGGGTGATTTCATTTTAAGAACCGTAAATCAAATGTTGGGTCATACCGCAAATTGTTTCGCAATAGAAGTGGATCCGAGTGGAAAATATCTCGCATCCGGGTCATCTGACGCTATGGTGTGTATTTGGAACACCTCAGACCTAACGTGTTCCAGTGCAATCAATCGTATGGAATGGCCCGTCACAACACTCTCATTCAGTTATGACGGTTCTCTTCTAGCATCAGGAAGTGAGGATGCTTTTATTGATATTGCCGATACGAAAACTGGGGCACGTGTTTGGAAGCAGGAATCAAAAGGTATGATATATTCACTTTCATGGCACCCCAAAGCTTTGCTCTTGGCATATACGCACGATGCACCATCTCAAGATAGCAATGTGATTAAATTGATGGGAATTTAATATAAATAATGATAATAATAATAATAATAATAAAGAATGTTTATGATGACGATGATGATTATAATGGACATTGACCCCTTATTTTCTCCCATTGACTTTCACCGGTGATTATGTTATGCCAATAAAATGCGTCGTAATAAGTATCGTACATACGTTTCCATGAACTTGACGATGAATTTTTCGTAGCATATATACACTTATCATCACTGGATTCGAACATAATACGTTTGGAGGTATCGGACAAATACAATTTTTGGTGATACGGACACGAGCAACGTTTCGCCGCCGCATCCTCTCTCACGATTTGAATCTTTCCTTTCTTCGTTTTTCTCCACTGCTCCACTGCTTCTTTGAATTTCATATGCTGTAATGCACACCATGCGGGTTCTGAGGAATCCATTATTGTATTATATATCTCAACCTGTGGGTTGTTTTTTTTTTGTTTGATCGACTGTCAGAAAAAAAAACTGAGAAACGGAAAAAAAAGGACATATATTACTTTAGTACTGTATTACGACAACAACAAAAATAACACACACGCATAAAACACAACAGTGCAAACTCAAACACACATCAATTTTGCATGAGAAGGCTGCTTCCCTCGTTGAGAACAACAGATGATCCACCACGGAGGAAGCGCGGTGCATCACATTTCGCAGCATCGCTCATCCATTTCCAGCGCTGGCAGCCTTCCTTCATCAGACTCGATCTTGTGAAGAGTTCTCTTGAAGCTGCGGCCATGTCACTAGCCCGTAACGCGCTGAGCAACGAAGGCCATTCATCACTCGGAAGCGAACCACGTTCGATTCGAAGATGTACGATGGCAGCTTTCGCGGGTGGGGACAAAGACGCGAAATTTTCGACATCACTCTCAGCACCACTCAGCATATCTGCAGACACTGAGCCCGCCTTCGTCTTCCATTCTTCATCCGTCTCGTCACATGCGATGGAACTCAACTCATTCTTGGACGCAAGACACTGACATTCTTGGACGTATCGCTCCACAACATCTCCGGTGGCTGCTTCTCGCACACTCGAAGATGGAACAGACGGGTTTGTTTCTGTCAACATACCCGCACATGAACCTTCAGCTGATTCGGTCGACGTCGGCGATGGCACACTGGAATCACCAGATGTCGGTGTCGGCGATGGTACAGTGGAATCACCAGACGTCGATGTCGACGATGGTACAGTGGAATCATCAGACGTCGGTGTCGGCGATGGTACAGTGGAATCACCAGACGTCGGTGGGAACGCAGGAGTATCGGAAGATGTCGGATGAATCTCTTGCTCTTTGATGTTACCTCGACGAATACACTTGTACGGAGAGGTTCCACGTCGTTGAATGTTCATCTCTTTCGACAAAGGGTTGTATCTCGCGAATCGATTCGTGACGACGCTGGTTCCCCAGCCCTGTTTGATTGTGTGAAGTTCGAGATGTGTGTCCAAGCACATGAGAGAGAGATAAAGAGAGAGAGAGAGAGTCGCCGAACATACCGTTCCTTTCTCCTCCCATGAGAGAAACACACCAGCACTCTTGTCGATCCATTCGCGGAAAAGAATGATGTGCGGTCTATTGACGAGAGCGTCACCTGGCTTGAGATCACCACATTCGACCGAATTGAACCACTTTCCTCTTTTGTCGATACAATTTCTGATGAATCCACCTGTATTCGAGTTGTTGGTGTTCGAGTGATTTTTCTAGTGAAAATAAGTGATGCAGAGAGAGATATTCTCGTGTAAGTTTTGTCAGTGATACAATTGAAAATTCTCACACCCATAACGTACAATTGGACTGCCAGTAATCCCATGCCATCGTCACAAATCCGGCACAGTCCGTGCGCCATCTCATTCCGTCCGAAATCGTGGGTTCGGCGTGATTTCGGAACTGAGAATACGCAATGCGCTGTGAAATCCAAACGTTCGCTCGTCTAAGAATCTCCTGTCGCGTCATCTCGACAGGTGGCTCCGCCGGACATTTATTGTTGGGAAAATATCCCTTGACACGTCCTTCTTCGACTGGTTTGCACATCCAATCGACACCTCGTCCCAATCGTCTGACGCACTTACTCGGACACTGTTCCAATGTTCTTCCACGTGGGGGTCTCGAACAGCCTCGTTTTCTGGCTTTGTCACCTCCGATCTCGGAACAGCCCCTCGTTACCCTCCGCTGTAATGTCGAGTGCGTGTTTGTGTTCGAGTGTACTTTCGAGGTGCAATTTTTTAGAGGATGAGTGATACAAGTGGTATATTCTCATGTTACAACATGAGAGAGAAAGAGAGTCATACGAGTTAAGGTTTTCGTAACATTTATACACGAATGATTCTATAATGAGTGAGTAAGTGTGATACTCGTACTCCAAGCTCAAACACTAACGTACGTCAGGAGGACAGCTCAACGTTTCTGGTCTTGCTGGTGGAAGACCGTCGTGAATATCCACGGGTTCGTGCACATCCTCGGGTCCGTCGTCCAAAACTTCTGCTTCCTCGTCCTCTTCAGGTTCAACAGTCTCCGGATCGACACTGTCTTCCGTAGTTGTCGAAGTGGAACCCTCTACGCTACCTCCACTTTCACACGTTGCTGCATCCACCATCCACTTCCAACGTTGACACGCTACCCACAGACGACCCGTGGACGTAAAGATCTGGCGAGATGCTTCAACATAGTCCTTTGCTTTCAATGCTCTGTGCAAACTCGGCCATCCACCACTCGCAACGTTCCCAACTCCGTATCGAAGGTCGATCAAGGAGGCTCGCGCAGGAGCAGGTAGCGAGTCGAACTGTGCGACAGATGATATATCACGCGTCGCACCTGCAACCATCTTATCCATAATATCATTGAAGAGCTTAGCAGCTCCGTCGTTTGACAATCTGAGGGTACTCGTTCTGTCCCGAGCTTTCGCTTGCGCCTGTGAGAACTGGCCATCAGACCCAGCTCTGCACTTCCCGCCGGTAACTCTTGGATTGAGACACTTGGCTCTTCTCTCCTTGCACATGTTCGAAACCAAGTCAAACTCCGTTTGAACGTCCGCTGCAGTCGCGGGTTTACCATTCTTCTCCCACAAAGCAGCGTTTGCGGCCTCGAGAAATCTTGGGTATATTGAACCACTCTCCTGCTGCAAAAGAACTCCGACACCAGTCGACACCAAACCGAGTGAATCACAATACATTATGCGATACTCTCTGTTGTGTTACGAGTTTTACTTGAGTCTGTAAGTCTTGAGAGAGAGAGAGAGAGAGACAGAGAGATTCGACGAACCCTTCATGCAATTCCAACTCGTGCATCAGTTTCGATCGCCACTCTGTATCCGTACATGTAATACCACCGTAAGGAAAAGGCTTGTTCTTCGACGCCAAGCACTCACACTCTTGAATGTATCTGTCCGGTGTTCTGCCTTGTTTCTTCACCTCCGGAGCTTTTACGTTCTCGTTGCTTGCGGTCAACATTCCATCGCAAGGAGATCCGTAGGATAATCTCGGTGCGAGCAAACAAAACAACAGACACAGGTATTCTACACTCAATAAAAACATTTTTGAATATGTATTTTTTTGAATATGTATCGATAAAAATATCAAGAGAAGTATTCTTTATTTTTCAAATGAGAAAAAAGGTCGTATCTTCCAGAAGATTTGGTGTCAATATGCAAAGTTAGGGATATCCATGTTTGGATGTTGAACTGCATAATTCGATATTCGATCTTCGATTCTCTTAGAGAGATTTGGAGATTCTCTGCGTGCAACACGCGAAGAGAGAGATTTTAATCAGATTTTCATATAAAACAAATAATTCCTCATTTTCACGCAGAATCAATCATGAAAGAGGATAGAAAACATAGTAGGAAGAGGAAAAAGAAGAAAAAGAAGAAAAAGAAGAGAAAGAGGAAATACGATAGCGATAGCGACGGTAGTATATCATCGGAAGAACAGAGTCGAGATCAAAAGAGAGTCAAGTATGACGAGGGTGCAGTGTTAAATGCTATGACTAGATTAGTTGCAGGTCGTCCGAGCTTGACTGCTGATCTCAGAACAGTATTTATGGCAATGGACAACGGACAGAGTGTGGTTTTGGATAGTATCAAGAACGAGGAACTCAGAAACGGTCTACGTCAGCTTTTTGATATGATGAGACTGGGAAAGAAGGGAAAGTACAAAGTCAGATCGAGCGACAGAGGATTGATGATGAAAGTGTTCGGTGATCGTTTGAAGGAAATTGAGACAATGTGGGAACAATTGAATAATAGAAAGAGCAGTGAAAGAGTTGAGAAATCGGTGAGATCTGTAGTAGAACCGCCGAAGGAAACGATTGAATCAACGAGTGCTTCTGCACCGAAGAAAACGCGTCTCGGACCCTCCCGACCATCTGCGAATTGGGAATCTGCGCAGAAAGTTTCTTCCTCGGACGAAGACGAGTTCGGTCCAGCACCCGAGTCTTCAGCTCGTGTACGAACAGCTCGACCTGAGGTGTTGGCAGAAATGAAGAAACGTGAGGAAGAGATGAAACGAAAGGAACTTCGAAATCGTGCGAAAGCTTGGCATAAATTAGGACATGATGTAGAGGACAAGACATTGCTTCAAGACGATCTAGTGACCAAACAGACTGAAAGACAATCTTGGATGACACAACTGCCGTCCTCACGTAACGGTAGCAACGCATTTGGTGCAATATTCAAGAAAGGTGGCAAGTCACAATTTCGACAGCGCGCTGCGAAGGAGTCAGATGGTAGTTGGACACAAACACCGAAAGAGAAGTTGGAGAAAGATTTGGCAAAGAAGAGAGAGGAACTCTTTGGAATTCCTCTCTCCAAGAAGCATTCTGCTGCTCCTCAACCTAGAAAAGCTGCACCAAACAATGCTTCGGTCACATCATCTTCAAAACGTCGCGGAAAATCATTGTTGGATATGCATCGTGAACGAATGGGTAACAAAGCCTCATCTTCATCTCAATCGGCGGGCCCTAGCGAGGTTAGATGGGATCGAGATCGCGACATGTCACTCAAGTCCGGTTCTCTTGGTTCGAACAAAAGTGAGTTGGGAAAGATTTTACAATCCGCCTCTGAAATGCGCAGTCGTTTTTCCTCCTCCTCTAATAGATGATATTAATATTAGTAGTAGTAAGTAAGTAAGTAGTAGTAGTATTAGTGTAATTTAATAATAATAATTAGGAGTGTGTATTATATTTGTTGTTGGCATTCTCATATTTCTTACACCAAAAAAAATTGATAGTACAATTTTTTTTTAGAATTACTGTTGTTGTTGGTCATATAACGTTATCCCATAATACAAAAGGATTCGTCTGATTCTCTCTCCTCCTGATGAATCCTGAAGAAGTTACTGTAAGATTCATTAATTCGATGATGATTAATAATTTCTTTTACAATCGAAGGAAAAAAATCGATCGAAGCCACACATTCGAAAATTCTCGAAGTTTACTCGATGTAGAGAACACAATTTGATCAATTTGATCACAAGTCTCAGAAATGAAAGTTCCAAGCTTAATCGCAATTCTGGGCCTATCATGTGCTACCGCAAAAATGGTTGAGGTTCCTATGGAAACAAGAGAAATATCTCCAGGCGTGAATATGCCGGTAAGTGTGTTATTATTATTTCATATTCACGAGAAACGTCAGTTCATTTAACGCGTCGTAATAATTTTAAAACGATTTTGAAGATTCTGACAAACAAACGCACACAGATGGTAGGAATCGGAAGTTGGTTGTACAATGCGAGTGTTGCAAAGGAAACAATCAAAATGGCATTGGAAGTGGGATACAGAGCTATTGACACAGCTTATGATTATCAAAACAGCGAGGGAATCGGTGAAGCGCTTCAAGAAGCGTTTCAATCCGGAGAGCTCGAGAGAAAGGATCTTTTCATCACAACCAAAGTGGAGGGAGGATTGAATGCGTCTCGAACCTTTGAAGAACATGAGACGAATTTGAAGAACCTTCAGGTCGATTACGTCGATCTTTTGTTGATTCATTTTCCAGATTACATTTCACCTCAAGGCGATTTGACGGGGTCGAAAAAAATGAGACAAGATCAGTGGAGAGGTACGTGTCTCTCTCAATCTCACTTTTACAAAAACTTATATCAACACACACACAAACACAAACACACCCAGCGATGGAAAAACTTCACAAGGAAGGAAAGGCTCGTGCCATTGGAATTTCTCATTACTGTCGTCGTCAACTTGATGATGTTCTGGAAATTGCAACGGTGAAACCTGCGGTTAATCAAGTGGAATTTCATGTCGGTATGGGAAGTGCGGGTGTGAACGCAACGGATGATCGTGCGTATCTTGAGAGTAAGGGTGTTACCTTTCAATCCTTCTCTCCTCTATGTGGACCATGCTGTATGGGAGACACGACTGGTAAGTGCACGTTCAACAAGGATCTGATTACGGGAGACATGGTCACTTCGATCGGTGCAAAGTACAACAAGACGGGTGCACAAGTTTCTCTGAAGTGGCAAGTTCAGCAAGGTATTCCCGTGATTCCAAAAACCAACAACAAGCAACATTTGGAGCAAAACATTGCTCTGTTCGGTTGGGAACTTTCCAAGGAAGACATGGATACGTTGACATCTGCTACGAGTCCACCTGTGAGCGGTGGTGGTGATGGATTAACTAGTGGTGATTGTGCTATGCCGTAATTTTTCATTTGAAAAAAAAATAATTTTAAAATGCAATACTCCCGTCTTTCTTGGGACTCAATTTTATTTCTGATACCTTGTCCGTGGTAGAATCTAGATCCTCCTCATCTTCAAAAAGTTTCGGGGGCATTTTGATACTACTTTTCTTCTTATTGCTCGAGGATACAGTTCCTGGTGGTGGTAAATCGAGTTCTATGGGTACAGCTGAGTCGTCCTCCTCTAAGGAATTCGAGAGCTGAACTGGTGATGCCGCTTGTTCGAGATGAATGGAGTCTCTTTTTTTCTTTTCAGAGGAAGAAGGAGTCTCGACCTGTTTGGTTGACGCAGCAGCAACTTCAGCAACTTGCTTTTTCTTCGCCTCCTCCTCTTTTTTCAGCAATTCTTCACTGATCAAACGAACACGATAGGCAATATGTTTGGAACGCAACCAAGATGAAGTGTTGTCCCAAATCAATGCAATCGTACCTCCCTCTTTCGGAACGTACTGACCCTTGATCGATTCCTCACTTGTCTTTACTTTTCCACCATTGAACACATCCCTTTCCACAGCACCTCCCACACTCATTGTTCTCATCACGACCTTGAAGTTCACATCGTATTTCCAGAGAAAGAACTCCCAAACTAAAATTTTGTCTCCAAGATCCTTATCCTCATCGACTCGAAACGGAAGTTGAAAACTCTGTCCCGCTTTGACTTCAACACCCTCAAATCCACTTGCGAGTGCTTCTCGAAAGGCTTGAATTGTTGCAGTTTCTTCACCGCTGCTTTGAAAATATTGAGGATAACGCTGTTTCGCTTTTTCTCTCAACTTTGAGAGCTCGGAAGTACCCGCTTTCCACGCAACAGCTGTTTGACGTTTTGCCTCAACGTATCCCTGTCCAGCCCTTATGGAAATAACCTTTGCGGCATCACTTGTCTTGTCATACACGACTTTTGCAGCATCTCCTACGGTCGTTGAGACTTTTTGAATCGTTTCGCTTTCTTTCATCTTGTTCGACAACGAGGATGCTTTTTCCCCGAAGCTCTTGGCGGCGTCACCCGTTTTGTTGTATACAACTTTGGCAGCATCACCAGTCTTTTCATATACAACTTTCGCAGCGCCTTCGGTCTTTTCATACACAACTTTTGCAGCATCGCCCACCGTCGTCGACATTCTTCTTATCGTTTCGCTTTCTTTCATCTTGTTCGACAACGCGGATGCTGTGTCTGACGCTTTCTGTCCAAGACGCTGTAGATGTGATGTCCATGAACTTTTCTCTCCGCTCTCGACAATATTCTTTATCTCTTCTTCGCTCATTTTTCTCTCTCTCTTTTTTTCACTCACTCTCTAATTTTGAAAAACGGTTGAAAGGTTGAGGCCCAAGGACCGTAAAGTTGAAACTGCTCGTCCTGTCAGGAATCATATAGAAAACTACGAATAATACTGTACTACTACTGTACAAACAAAAATTAGAGCAAATAAATATATTCTACCAAAGAGTATCCTCTTGATCCTTCTTCTTATCATCATCATCATCACCAACGTACTTTCTAATCACGTGCTTTATATCACGCAAAATCTCACCACGCTGACGTTGTCGCAAGTTTCGAGATCGTATTATGTACTTGATTCGTATACTCGATGGTGGAGACGAGGACGAAGGAAATACAGCATTACTCTTCTTCTTTTTCTTCTTCGTATTACTACTACTCTCGTTCTTCTTCATCAGTTCCAATGTGATCTCATTCATACCACTACTATCATCGTGCTGACTCAGCAGATCCGAGATACGTGTGGTTCCAACCATACAACTGTTCAACACAAATCGTAGTTCAGATTTCGAGGTCCTTCGAAACGGCCCTACTTGAACACTTTGTTTACACAGATTTTGACCCGAAATGACAACCTCTTCATCTCGGAACAGATCAATTTTGTACTTCGTCATGTCTTCATCTAAAGACATTTGAAGAACAATTGAAATCATCTCATTTGCATCATGTACTCTACTTGCACGCTGTGCCTTGATAATCTTTTCATAGACGGGAACAATCTCTTTGGAAACGGAAATACGTTTCAGCATGTTGAAATCTTCCATGTACGAATCCATCATCATCTTTCGAATGTTTTTCGAACTCATAACGTACAAAATAGAGTGTTCTTGAGCTCGTAGCGAAATGGGGGAACGAAGCTCGGAAATCAAACACGTTGCCATACCATAGAGCATACCTGGACCATATTCGTACAATGTCGTGATTTTTTTATTCACAGAATCATTTCCTTTCGCGTCCTCCTTCTCCTTCGAATCATTCTCCTCCTCGTTCTGCATTTCATTCTCCAGACATGCAATGCACATACCTCGATCTACGAAATATATGTCACTATCAAAATCACCTTCAGAAACGAGTACAGTTCCTTTCACAGCGGCAGTAAGTCTCATCTCCTGACACAGATCACGAAGTAAGGACTCTGAGAGTGAAACGAACGTATCGTTTTGAAGCAACACAGACATGAGTGCACGACTTTGAAAATATCGACGCACGACTGGAGACACTGCATTCATAACATCTTGAGTATCTTGATCTACAGCGTGTTGAAATTTGATCAAATCTGAGATTCTGTTGGCTTGTAGCTCACATACACCTTTCGTTCTGGCCCACACAGTCATGTGTTCCAACGTCTGTGCACCTCCTTGTGTCATTCGAGACACGAGAGAGGAATGAATCACAGCAAGCATGAATGCGTATCTGATTGTATGAATTGGTGTGAATTGATGACATCGAGAGTACAAAAAGAAAAGGTATGCGTACAGTACGGAAGATACAATCATCAAGAGACAAAGAAAACTCATTTCCGCTCCGTTCACAAAGGCAATTTCAATATCTCCGTATCCTACCGTCGTAACTGTCACAACAACTTGATAAACAGTGACCCAATATCGTTCGAACATGTCTCTGTCAATGAGATTATTCTCTAGAAACGGAAAATTTTCGAAAACCACAAAATCAAAAAATCAAATTCTTCCAAATCGAAAGAAAGGTTACATGATGAACAAAAGAAGCAAAGAACGATCACAAACAAGACAGAGTGATGGAAAGTCGAAATCCTCACGAAAGACAAACACAGGTAAAAAGAAGAAAGGAAAGCGGAAGGTACGTTTCTTTTGTTAAAAATAAAAACGTTCGTAAAAAACGTTCGTAAAAAACGTCGACGACAGAAAAAAGAGGACGCAGAGGCTGCGAAACGACGACAAGAGGAGGAAGCTGCTGCAAAGAAACGCGCGGAGATGAGAAAGATGGAGAAGGAAAGAAAGAAGGCGTTAAAGGAGAAAAAGAAAGAGGAGGATGAGAAGAGAAAAGAAGCTGATATTAAAGTCGAAGCGAAGAAACTCGTGAAAAGGTTGAATACGTATCGAAAGCGTAGATTTCGAGTATTCGAGGAGAATCATCCGGATAATGTAGAATCGAAACGAAAGGTCATGATGGCATCGAAAGGCAAAAGCGACTTAAAGAAAATAGAATCACTTTTGAAAAAAATAAAAATGAGTACGGACGCGCAACTCAACAGCATCGTTTCTGGTATTCAAAAGCTCAATCTCTCACGATTCGGAACTGAAATTATCGGTGCATTGCAGGAAAATATCATGAAATTGAAATCAAATGATACAATAGTTACAGTGGAAGTGTGTTCATGTGTGAATCTCAAGTATCCCGATTTACTTCCCAATCTTGTAGAAATACTTTCCAAATTCGTCAAGGATACGGATAATGAGGACAAGGAACGCAGATCCGCATTAAGATTTCTACTCGAGCTCGAATTTTGCGGTTTATTGAAGAGTACGCGTGCATCTCAAATACTTGTGAAAATGATCGAGATGCAGCAGGAAGTTGCAAAGAGTAAGCCCTTGGGAAAGGAATCCATGAGACTGCTGAGTTTTATTTCTGGAATGTGCAAGTTTGCGGGTCGTGAGATCACGGGTGGTCAGATGTCAAGCAAGGAACAATCATCTCGAGAGCTTGTGAGTATAAATGAGGACGAATACAAGGAGACTGCAATGAACTCAGAGCGGATGAATCAAATCAAATCTCTTCTGGAGAGCACATGTAAGACCATGATCGAGTGTTTGATGGATAAAATCAAGGCTTTGAGAACGTTGGAGAAAACAAACGAGGATGCAAAGTTCGTTCACGGAACGCTGAACGAGGCACGTATCACAAAGCAGGAAAAGTTGACGGCAAAATGTGACAAACTCGAATCTGTGATGCGAGTACTTTTCAATACGTTGAATATAAAGATGCCCGATCTGAGTGAAATTGAGGAGGAGCAAGAGGAAGTAGTGGAAGGTGGTATCTCACTTTGGGACGGAAAAGAGAGTAGCAAGAACATGGGACCTCTGGACGGACCGTACGTTAGTGTTCGAGTGCGCGAAGCACGAACATTTCAATCATTTCACTTTTTTTTTACATTTCAATGATGTCTCTCAAATTACAACAATATCACTTGCATCACTGATTCTTATATCACTCGAAAATGAACGCTCGAATGCATACTATTAATATTACGAAAACTTAAAACTCGCGCTTCGCTCTCGAACACAGGTACGAGGACGAGACTCGTCGTGCGTTCTACGAGGATATTCCCGATATAAAGGAAATGGTACCAGCTGTACGTGGTGTTCGAGTGTGAAGTGTGAGAAATTTCATCCTTGTCATGTTTTCGATCATGTCACTCAAATTATTTAAACACCTCAAGAAAATCAACACTCGAATGCAAACTTGATAATGACGGAAAAAATCTTGACTCGCGCTTCGCGCTCGAACACAGGTACTACTTATGAGTAAGGATGTTCGAAAAGCTGAACGCTTAGCGGAGATGCAAAAACGTGAAGCTGAAAAGGTAAAGGCAAGAAGTAACGATTCCTCGTCGAGTAGTTGTCAGTGCAGTACTTTGGGTAAGCGAGGAACGCTGGACGGTGCGTTGAAGCAACTTTCGATTCGTAGTACTGAAAAAAAGCAGGACGTATCTGTATCTTCTTCATCGGATCTTGTGAAGAACATTACAACAAAGAACAGCGAACAAGTAATGGAGAAGAAGAAGAGCACAACAACAACAACAACAACAACGGACAATGACGGCGATGAAGAAGAAGAAGACGTCGTCAAGAGTTCACGAACGAGTGCGAAAATTGAGAATCTTTTAGACTCTCTTCCGTTTTGTGTGAATGCTGATCTCGTGTTGAATTTTGCGGTGGATTTTTGTTACCTCAACAGCAAGACCGCAAGAGCTCAGTTGGTGGAAAAACTGTTTCGTGCTCCTCGAATGGCATTGGAGCTGCTACCGTACTACTCCCTGTTGGTTGCGATTCTGAGTAAAGTGTTCGACGACATTGCTGAACCACTTGAAACTCTTCTGTGTGGTGAGTTCAGAGGATTGCAAAACAAAAAAGATGTCGCTTTCAATCGTCGTGAATCGAAAATTCGTAATGCGCGATTCATCGGTGAGTTGATCAAGTTTCGTGTGTTTGCCCCGAAAATTGCTTTCTACGTACGTCACGTGTTCGACACACACACTCATGAATATCCGAATGTGTTGAAATTCACTCACTCTCCTAACACAGGTTCTTCGATTTTGTTTTCAGGATTTTTGTCACGAGAATATTCTGATTGCATGTACCCTACTCGAGAATTGCGGACGATTTCTGTATCGAAGCAAACCAACACACGCAAAATGTGCTCGGCAACTTGAAATCTTGATGCGACTGAAAGAAAGCAAAGTTCAAGATCAGAATTTAGAATACCTCATCGACAATGCGTTCTACCAATGTGTTCCTCAAACCACACGAGGTATCAAGAGAAAGGAACGAACGCCGATGTATTTGTACATTCGACATTTGATATTAAATCGATTGGCACCCGTTCAAGATCGATCGAGCAGAAAGGATAAGCAGAGGAAACAACGTGCGTTGTTGAATCGGGTCGTCAAACTTATTGAGAAATTGAATTTGCAAGATGAGGTCATACAAAACATGTTGGTCAAATCGTTTCTGTCGATAACGAAAGGAAAATTCGGATCCATTAAGAACGTCTGTTCCGTTCTGAGAATTTTGAGATCTCATAAATTTGATTTCATCACATGTCGTGTCATTGACGGTCTTTTGGAACTCATACGTGCGGGTCTTGATGTATCCGATTTTAGACACAATCAACGTCGTGTGGGTCAGATGAAATTCTTGGGTGAACTCTGTGTAGCCAGATTAGTCAACATGAATCTCATCTTTGAGACATTATACATGCTTATTGAAATAGGTCATCCATTTCCGGCACCCGAGAAAGCAGATGATGACGAGGTGCTTCCTCTTCGACCACTCCGTCAAGGAGAACCCAGAAGTCTTCGATCTCATCCCTCTGTTCTGTGCAAAGCTGATTTGCCTCATGATGTTTTGCGTATTCGTTTAATTTGTGTTCTGCTTGATACGGTATCCCCTGTACTCAAGCGAAGCAAGCTGTACAAGAGGAGACTTGACACGTTTTTGATTTATTTCGATCGATACGTTTCCTTCAAGTGGTCTCTAACGTTGGATGTTCGATTCATGATCGAAAACACGATTGAAGATTTACGTCCTGGACGTGAAATTCCGAAACCGAGCCTTGTGAATGAGACAGAGAAGTGCGTGGAGGAGTATGAAAAGTCCTTGAATTACGACGTACACAATGTTGATGCTGAACGATTTGCACAAGATGTCGAGGATGCGGAGGAGGAGGAAGAGGAGGAAGAGGAGAAGGATGTTCAAGATATGGACGACGAGGAACAAAGAGAGGACATCGAGATGAAAGTGGAAGAGACAAAAGAAGACTCGGGGCAGAGTGTTCATGTCTTACGAGAGGAACGAACGGAAGAACCAGATCCAGAATTTGAGAAGGCATTCAGAGCGATGATGAAGTCCTCTTCTTCGACGAACACATTATCGGATCGAAATTTCGATAAACTCTCCATTCCAGTTTCCTTACTTGGAGAGCGTACGAAAGCAGATAGAAAGAACACAACACAACCGATGAGAAATAGAGGTGGTGTTACCTTTAAACTCCTGAATCGTCGTGGAGGTAAGGTTTCGACCAAAAATCTTGTCATTCCTGAACGTGTATCTCTGTCTCAATACGCGAGAGTCTCAAGAGATGCGGAGAGAAAAGAGCGTGACGCATTTGCTCAACGTATTTTGGAAGGTGCGGAGAGACAAGAGCTGGCCGGTGATGAAGATGCTTCTCCTTTAGTAAAAATCCAACAGCCCGTCATATTTCGCAAGCGAAAGTATTAATTTATATTGCTGCTACTACTTCTACTACAGTACTACTACTACTACTTATTAATTATTAATAGTCATATATATAAATATTTTAAAACGTTTCCTCCTCATCGAATCCAATCGCTTCGTTCTCGGCAAGATCAATTTTCTGCTTCGCACTTTTCATGATTTCACTCAGATTCGGAAACTGTCTCAACAAAAGAATTTGTATAGCAGATACCCACTGATAACGAGTCGTTTTGTCAATGGGTTCCAAGCGATACGTGATCAAACGACCTGACTTGACTTCGATCTCGAAAGAACCCGCGTCCTTACAAAGACGTAGATGAATACCACCACCCAGAACACCGCTCTTGGGAATCTGTCCTTTTGCTTCTTGATTCTCCGAGTTGAAGTAGAGCAAGCGAGTTCCGCTCGCACCTCGCACGAGTACCAAAAGACGCTTTCTTGCAGCAAGAAAGTTGCTCGTGAGACCCTTGATCGATGTCTTTCGAACATGACCCATGAGCATGACACAGTCCGATTCGTCCTTGAAACATCGTCGTACATAATCCGGTATGTTTCCCATATCGGTACGAAGTGGAAGTTCGGGCGCTGCACCTAGCATGAGATCCAGAGTTGCCATTTTCTTACTGTACGGTGTCATTGCATCCGGAGTGGTGCGAGGACTCTGATTGCGATACCTACCCGAGGAGGACAAAAGTTTACCCGGAGATATTCTCATGCTCTTTCCTCTGGGTAGATGCGTTTTCACCAGGACCTTGTCCTTGGTCGCAGATGCGTTGATCTGAAGCAATTTCAAGACATCACTCGAGGCGGAGTATGCGCCCAACGAGCTTTGAAGCACGGCATCAAGACGTGACTCTTTGCTCTCTATCGGAATATTCAGCAGTATCTTTGCAGCGGAAATGGCTGCAAATCGAGCTGCCTCACATACATTCGTGATAAAGCTCTCGGAAAATCTTTGCATGGTGATACGATAGGATGTAAAGTCTGTGGAGTCCTCGTCATGTGCACGTTTTCTCAACTTGGACGCATTTTCGATCTCGCGCTCGAGGTGCTCTTTCAGATGTTGAATGGGTCTGACCATACGAGCTTCCTGAACCTTGCAGAGACGAGCCGCTTGATTACGAGCCTTACGATATGTCTCCACAAGAAGTTTGATCAGATTCACAATCTTGGAGTGCCAATTTCCCAACGACATACCAAAATTGTCCTTTCCGAGAAGTGTGCACAGTCTGTTCAGCTCTTTCTCTGATTTCATCTCCGCACTTCGACTTGCAAGTGAGGTGTACTCGGAGAGAAGCTCGACCATGTGTTCACAAACCTTGTGTTGACGCTGAAGCGCATTTTGAGCATTCTTCGCTTCGGGCTCATTGTGTCCCAAAGAGTCTCTTCGATGTGCAGGAAGAAAGAACGCAACGGGATCTTTCAATTTTTTGATATTTTCACCATGCCACACAGCTCGAAACAGTGCGACTTCATGAGTTGCGTCTTGGGAAATGACCGTCTGGGCAACAGGTTTCGAAACATCTTTTGCACGTTTCAGACTGCGTTGCAATGTCACTCGATATCGTCCCATTTCATCTGCGTGAACCACGAGTGCGCGATGAATACGCTGACGCCAATTCAATTCATCTCTCTGTACGGTACCCAGAATTTGATCTCTTGCTGCACTCACTGACTTTACCGTAGCGGTCAGACCAAGAGCAGCATTCATGGAATCACCCGAAAATGCATCTTCTTTCTTTGCGAGGTCCATACTTTGCTGCTGCTGCAATGATGTCATGGCATCGATCAGTTCAGTCTGTTGCGTACCTGTTGTGTGAATTGTTCGTGAATTTGTGTGTGTGAATTGTTCGTGAATTTGTGTGTGTGAAAAGAGAGAAAGATTGAAAATCGAACCAAACATACAAACAAGTGTGTTGATCCTCTCCACATGAGAATTCATGGCCTCACTCGTGTGCTGACTCTCCTGTGCCAGATCAGACACGAGAGATGAGAGTATCGTGACAGAGGAAACAATTCTTTGATGTTTCTGAGTCTCCGCTGCAGCAACCATACGAGACACAGTAGTCAACATCTCCAACGCAGACTCCTCCTCTTTCTCATCGTCATTCAACGGTCCGTGAACCCATCCCCACGCCACGTCCGTCTCACCACTCGTATCTTCAGCCTCATCCGCTTTGGCTTGTTTCTTTCGAGCCTTGTCAAAGCTATGAACAGCTTTCTCAACAATCTTGGCCATCTTAATGTGTTCCTCTTTTATATCATCAAGCCAATCCTGAAAGGAGTGAAGAAGTTTTCTTCGCACACTCGCACAAGTGATGACTTCGTTTGTCTGACCACTAAGATGTCTCGCAAAGGAAGCACCACTGTTGAGTTTCGATGTCGAGGGACCTGTCTCGTAAGGACTTCCAGTACGCACTCTTCGCATCACAAGGCCCATGTCAAGTCTCATATCAGCAGGTTTACTTGGACTCTCAACCTTAGCCTTTGTGATATTATTACTTATGCCGTCGTCGTCGTTGTCATCCATGCGAGTACGACTGTCAGATCTTGAAGGTGAGGACGCTCGAGCAGTCTTCAAGGGTGCGTAGAATTGTTTGATATGATCCAGTGCATTATCATACGAATTCAAAGCTTTCTCGCTGTCCAAAAACGACACGTCTCGGGAGAATTCCGAAGCGCGCTCCAAAAGATTGTTCGAGTTTTGAACACTCTCCGTTGCAAATTCTGCAATTCTAGATGCCACGCTTCCGGTTCTCTGAA
>MDSZ01169253.1_pt1 | contig 19924 bp, 17 predicted proteins | sample 811201 | NCBI WGS metagenome assembly MDSZ01 (sample SAMN05326647, study PRJNA326480) | marine metagenome | isolation source: seawater | place: Indian Ocean: North | collected 2010 | reverse complement strand
TCATCATTAATAAAAGTCCATTCATTTAATGGGTACCTTACCTCAGGGGTTCTAATTTCCTCTTCAATGTGAACCAATTCTATTTCAACTATAAAACTTTGACTTTCCTTCAACCCAACTGTAGAAATTATGGCAGATTCTTTGTTTACAAGATAATCTTCTTTTGTCGCATTGATTGAATACTCTTGGTCGTCAAGAATATACCTGGTTTTTCCACTTTTAATGTCCCATTTGATTGTCGAACCTTTTTCATCAGTTAAACCGTCCCATGCATCCCCATCAACTGGTGAAACAGTAACCGTAGCTCCTTCAATTCGATCTTTAGGTGAACCAAACTCATGAACAATTACTCTTAAATCAAATAGGTTTGGTGGAACTGAATAACTCCAAATATCCGGAGCATTTTGACCACTTGTCAAACGTCTTTCAGATGTAAAGTAACCATTCCTGCCACGGTCCGTTATCGCATAATCATTGCTTGGGGAATTAATTGGATAACCCATATTCACAGGTCCACCCCATTTGTTAATCTCATCTTTCAGAGGAGTGCAATAAAAAATGTCTAGACCACCAATCCCTTTGTGTCCATCACTAGCGAAGAAAAACTTGCCTGATTTGCCTATTGAAGGAAATAATTCATTACCCGATGTGTTGTAGGCTGGCCCCATGTTTTTAGGCTCAGAGCTCCACGCCTTTGCTTTTTTATCGTAAGTAACATACCATAGATCTCTACCTCCAAATGATTTGTCTCCACCGCTGGATTTCATGTCTGACGCAAAAATGAGCATTTTACCATCTGGCGTTAGGCAAGGGTGACCAACCGAAACAGTCTCATCCTTTTTTAAATTCATTTTACGGACGTTTGTAAACTCTCCTTCAGCAACATCAACTACCCAAATATCACAACCAAGTTGCATCTTTTCTTTATTCGGACAACGGGTGAAATACATGGTTTTGAATTTTTTATCAAAACACACCGTTCCCTCATTTTCCGAGGTATTTACTATTCCGTCCTCATCAATAGACTGGACCCCCGTTGGGTCACCATTTTTATCAAACTCCGCTACGAAAATATCCATATACTTTTCACCCGTAATTGGGTCCCGTCCTGATCCAAAACTTTCTTCCCTACTTGATGAAAAATAAACTTGGTAACCCTTCTTGTCTGCAAAAGAAGGTGACATATCATATTCTTTTCGATTTATTTTTGTCTCACACTTCACCTGATAATTCACTTCAGGTTCTAACATATCATAAAACTTGTAATCCTCACATGCCTTCAAGGCGGTCTCTAACTCACTGGAACGTGCTCCATCTGATATTTTTTTATACTCTGAATAGCTTTTTTGGGCTTTTGCATAATCACCCATCATTCTCAACATTTCACCTTTGAAAAAATAAACATCTGGATTAACATCAAAATATTTCAGCTCAATACATACATCATAATTTTCATTGGCCTCCTCGTATCGAGAAATGTGTCTGTATGATTCAGCAAGCTTAAATCGAACATCTCCTTTATCCTTGAGGGATCCTTTAGTTCCTATTTTATCGTATGCCGTATTTAATTTGTCAATGGCTTCAAAATATTTCCCTGACTCAAATGCGATATTTGCTTCGCGGAGATACTTTGGTTCAGAAGTCCCTTGAGCATGTAAATTGCCTCCAATTATGGTGAAGAAAAGTAAATAGACTAGTTTATTCATTTGTTCAAGTCGTTAGACGTATCATTAAGGAAAAGCAAAAATAGAGAAAAAAAGTCATTTTTTACAATATTCTCTAAACCGCTTCAATACAAGCTCGAAATATTCTGGTAATTGTGAATTAAACATCATTTTTTTACCAGTTTCCGGATGCTCAAAACCAAGCGTTTTTGCATGCAATGCTTGACCCTTCAGTAAGTTGAAATTATTAAGAATAAACTTCTGATATTTTGAAGTTTTAATCCCCTTTAAAATTTTGTCTCCTCCATATTCTGGGTCATTGAATAATGGATGTCCAATGAACTTAAAATGTACTCGAATCTGATGAGTTCGACCGGTTTCCAAAGTACATTCTACAAGACTGACATAGCCAAATCTTTCAATAACGTTATAATGTGTGACTGCATGCTTACCTTCTTCTTCTTCACCATAAACAGCCATAACCTTTCTGTTTTTTTTAGACCTTCCGATCTTTCCTTGAATTGTGCCTGAACCTTCAAGGTCTCCCCATACCAATGCGAGATATTTACGCTCGGTTGTTTTCTCAAAAAACTGCTTGGCTAATCTGGTTAAAGCCAATTCTGTTTTTGCAATTACCAATAAGCCAGAAGTGTTTTTGTCAATTCTGTGAACCAATCCCGGCCTTCCAGAAAAATCTGAGGGTAATTCAGGTAAATGTTCAAAATGATAGATTAACGCGTTCACCAATGTTCCGGAATGATTTCCATGCCCTGGATGAACAACCATCCCGGCATTTTTATTAACTACCAAGAAAGAATCATCTTCATGTAGGATATCTAATGGTATGTTCTCAGGTATCAACTCAAACTCCCTTACAGGATATGGTAATACTAAAGCAACAACATCTCCTGGCTTGACCTTGTAGTTTTGTTTTACAATATTATTATTGACAACAAGGTTACCGTTTTTTGCGGCAAGCTGAATTTTATTTCTTGAAAAATTCGGTAATCGATCACACAAAAATTTATCAATTCTAATGATTTCTTGTCCTGGATCCGCTGTAAACTTATAATGCTCATACAAGTCATCCTGATTGGATTCTATATCAGCTTCTTTTATCATTAGGGTTTAATTACTTTATGGTAATTTGGAGATAATTCAGGCACATAAATAAAATAAATTCCCGCATTTAGCGCAGATAGGTCAAAGCTATTTGAGCTTGTTTCTTTCAATATTCTACCAAAGCTATCTAGGAGAATTTTTTTTCTTCCCATTAAATTTGAACCTCCCTTTAAATTAATTATTCCTTGAGCAGGGTTTGGATAAATGATGAGTTCATTTGTCATTTCAACAATGTTTTCTATTCCTAAGTACACATCCATTCCAGTGGAAAAAATAGGTCTGAGCATTGCACTACCTTGAAATGGAGAAACCAACCAATTCCCTCCTCCATCAACACTGTAAAGAATCTCGTTACTCTTATCTATATTTCTATCGAATCCCAAATTGAGTCGCTCGGCGTCCAATTGTCTCCACCCAACAAAAAAAGAGGCTCCAACAGCCACCTTTTGAGTATCAACAAAAAAATAACTTGTAAAATTATTTTGCCCATCAGCGTATATTGGTGTTCTCGGTGAAAAAACGTCATCTTCATACAAAACATTTCCAGGGTTTCCGTTATTATCTTCCCATACAGTTAATAAAAATAACTTATCCGATACATCATTTACTGAAGGAACAAATGCAAGGTCTATTCCTATTAAGCTATCTGCCTCATATGCATCAAAATGGATAGCCAATTGGGACTGAGTCCCAGTTGGCCCGAAAGCTGCCTCAGCAGAGCCATCGTCATAACTGTAATAATTATAAAACCCTTGGGTGAAACGTATTGAATCATTTGGTTCATAATTATCAAATTGGGCAGTGGCACTGGTAAGAACCTCGAATTCTTCAGACAATCCACTAAGCGATTTGTCATATTCGTATCCTCCAGTTAAATCATGATATGAATCTGCATAAGCAAGCGGAAAGTAATTGATTTCTCCTTCAGCTAATACGAATCCAGGCAATGTGAACGACCCCTCATTTAAACCATTGTAAAAAATATTAATGCTACCATCCAAATAATTTTCAGGTGTATCACTACCATTATAAAGAGAAATAAATAATGAATCTGTTAGTTGATTATCTACTGAAGATTTATAATGGTCCCAAGGTACTGAAGTGTAATCCTTGAGTAAAGTATTCACTGGATAGACAAATGAAAAATCACTGAAAACTGTGTCGGAATATTCAGTTGATTTTAAAGAAACCATATCCAAATGGAAATGATCTAATGCTCCAGATAGGCCACCATAGTTTTTGAATCGAAATTGAAAGGCATCAGAAAAATAATTCGGGTCCAAAATAGGAATGTGAACCAATCGAAATGGCGCAACAACAGTTCCCGAGTCTGACCAAATATGAAACCACTGATTTTGACTTGAAGAGTAAAACTCAAGAATTAAAGAATCAGAAGCTTCAGGCACATCTCCCAACCCCTCTGACTGATACAAGAATGAAATATACAGAGAATCTGATACATCATATTCCTCAAGGTTTATTGGTTTGGATGTTAAGTAATCAGCGTAATTTGTGTTTGCTGTCCCAATAGCATAAGGATATCCATAGGCATCAAGTCCGTCAAAGGTCATCACACCGAGGGTTCGAGGATTAAGTCCAAATCTATAATTATGGTAAGCATGATTATCAATCCACAACTTGGTGGAATCATCAACTGGCATAAAAAACTGTCTTGCCGAATCTTGATAATATGGCGGAGACTCAATCCATATGGTATCTGATATATCAGAAACACCAAGCGTGTCATAAATGTAATAAGGAGGATATAAATCGATTGGTGAATATACAACAGGATAAGCTGAAAAATCTGCCAGCTCTGCATTTACAGCGGTAAAAATTGTATCCGAATAGGTATCGTTTGCCAAATCAATATAGCGATGAAATGTGACCTGATTAGTGAAATAAACCCCGTTTTCAATGGGTAATCCGGTACTTTCATCCAGAAGCATATAAAATAATTCACTCTCTGTTAAAGGATTAGAAAAATCAGGAACGTATTCCTGCTGTGTATTAACCGTGAAATTGTCAAAAAAAGGAAGATTTATTGTGTCAGTATAGTAAATGAATGAACTGTCAATGCTTGTACTCTTTAATTGATAGCTCTTAGATATTTCCGAATTCGATACCATCGGCCCTAACTCGATGTGCTGCGCATAAAATGAAAAACACAAATAGCACAAGAAAAAGGAGGATATTACTTTTTTAAAAATCATTCTATGGGTTCTTCGGTTTGATTTGCTCCAGCATTTATTAAAACCACTATTTGTTGTGCTCGTTCAACTGTTTTTTCAGGTATATACTCCGGAGATTGACCAAAAACAACTGCTGAAAGCGTATCTTGAAGGGTCTCACAGTCATTACAGATGGTAGAAATAGATTCAAGCCCTTTTGAACCGAGTAGGCTTATGGCATCTTGATAATTCATTCCAACAACATTAGGAAGTTCAACCAAAACGCCTACCTCATTTTTTCCTACAATTAAAGTGATTTCAGAGCCAAAAGGAATGCGTGTTCCCTTAGTGATTGATTTCCCATTATACTTTTGATCCAAGACTGAGCCATTTGCTTCCTTGGTAGGCTTATATTGTATTCTAGAACTAAAACCTCTGTTTTCGAGTATTCCTTGAGCAAAATCAACGTGTTTAAACACCAAATCCGGCATTTCCGTAAGTTCTGTTTTTTTTGAAAGCCTCAAACCAATGATTCGATTTTCTTTCACTTTTACCTTTGAAATTGATGTCGGTTCAATCATTTGTTGTTTGACAATTCCATTTGGTAGACTCGGGTCGTAAATACTGTCTAAAATCTCATAGCTTAAGCCCATATCCTCGAGCTGCATCTTTGCTACAGAGGATTTTTTACCAACCAGATTAGGCACGGTAATTTCTTCCCCGTGATTAGAATAAACATCCAGATATTTAATGGTAGAAAAAATAACGATGAAATAAAACAAAATGCCCAAACCAAGATTGATTAAAATCAGCTTTACCCAGGGATTTCGAAAAAATATTTTGAACTTACTCTTAACCTGGTCAAACGATATTTTTAGTTTTTGTTTCACCTTGTAAATATAAAGTCTTTTGAACAATTAAAAGTTTGGAGATAAAGAGTTTGTTCTAAAAAACTCTTCAATATACTCCACAGCTTCTTCGGAAGTATCTACAACTCTAAAAAGCTCTAAATCGGAGTCAGAAATATTATGCTCAACATCTAGCATTGTCTTTTTTATCCAAGATGTTAAGCCTTCCCAATATTCGCTACCGACCAACACAATAGGTCTCTCTGCAATTTTTTTGGTTTGAATTAAAGTTAATGCCTCAAAAAGTTCATCTAGTGTCCCAAATCCACCAGGCATAATCACAAATGCTTGAGAATACTTTACAAAAATGACTTTTCGCACAAAGAAATAATCAAACTCCAAATTATGAGGGGGATCAATATATGGGTTATGGTTTTGTTCAAATGGCAGGTCAATATTTAATCCAACGGAAGGTCCTATTCCTTCTTGAGCCCCTCTATTCGCTGCTTCCATAATTCCAGGGCCTCCTCCTGAAATAATCCCATAACCTCTTTCTGAAAGGTCTTTCGCAATTTTAACGCCCAATTTATAATATGGATTTTCTTCTTTGGTTCGCGCTGAACCAAAAATCGAAACACATGGACCGATTTTAGCCATTCGATCATAAGCTTCAACAAACTCTGACATTATTTTAAAAATAGACCAGCTATCATTACTTTTAATATCATTCCAATCTTTCCTATTATTCACCATATGATTTTTTTCAATTAAGAGTCTCTACTAATTCAAACGCAATATTATGGATTATATTCTCTAAATTCGAAACATGAGATTTCTATTTTTTCTTTGTTGTATTTCTCTGTATTGGCATTCCAACTCACAAATTCAATATACGGATACAGCAAAAATAAATCCAAAAAGATTTCTTATTACTAATTCTGCTATCGGCTCGATATCTGTTTCTAGTATCATAGGTCTTCAACAACTATGGTATAGCAACGATGAAGATGCGTCCTTTCATTTTTTTGATGATTCAAAAAATTGGCTTCAAATGGACAAATATGGGCATGCCATGTCTTCCTATGAATTGACCAGACTTATAAATCAGGCATACAGTTGGTCTGGCCTTTCTAAAAACAAGAGCATGATTTTATCTGCCTCTATTTCTTTTGGTTACCTGAGTGCAATAGAAATAATGGATGGTTATAGTCCAAATTGGGGATTTTCATGGAGCGATATGGGGGCAAATTTAATGGGTACAAGTTTATTTTTATTTCAAGAAAAATATTTCTTAAAGCAAATCTTCCAGCCAAAATTTTCGTTTCATCCTACCCCATATTCCGAAATTCGACCAGAGGTTTTGGGACAGAATTTAGCAGAATCAATACTTAAAGATTACAATGGTCAAAGCTATTGGGTTTCTTTTTCTCCAGGTCATCTTGGTATTTCGGATTGGCCCAAATGGCTCATGCTAAGTTTGGGTCATAGCATTGATGGTAGACTCAAGGGGAATTCTTCTCAATACATGGGTTACTCTAGTAATCGAGAATTTCTATTTTCTTTGGATATTGACTTAACGGAGTTCAATGTTAAATCTAAGGTTTTGGCTTCCCTATTTACAATAATCAATTCGATTAAGCTCCCATTTCCAACGCTAATTTATAGCGAAAAGAAACTAAATTTTTCGCCTTTCTATTTTTAAGGATTAATTGAAATTTCATAGGCTTCATTCCAATATTTCCCTGTTAGCCAAAACTTGTTGTTCGATTTTCGATACGCAATTCCATTCGGAACTCCTTTTTTAAAGGATTTGTCGATTAATTCTCTAATATCTATGATACCATCAACCACTCCCGTGCTTGCATCAATTCGGACTATTTTAGATAAATCAATTCGACTGTCTTGCTGTCGTCTTTGCTCTCCTGTCCATATATTTGCATATATATACCCCTCACAAAATTCAAGCTCATTAAGATTCGTAACAGCTGCACGATCCGTATGTACTGAAAGTGTTTTAATAACTGAAAAGTCATCTGAATCCCGATACACCAATTCATGCGTTCCATTGGACATGATGATGTATTTGCCATCATTACACAAACCCCATCCCTCACCATGATAAATATATGAGGTATCCAATTCAAAAGTATTTACGTCATAAACAAAGCACTTTTGATTTTGCCATGATATTTGATACACTTTATTTCCTAATATAGTTATCCCTTCACCAAAAATAGGATTAGGCTGACCTATTTCACGGATTGAAATACCTGTTTTTGGGTTGATTTCTGCGACTTTTGTTGAGCCATCATTATTAGGGTTCCCTGTTGATTCAAATAATTTCCCATTACTAAACTCATATCCTTGAGTGAAATTTGTCGGATTGTGAGGATGGCTTGATATAAGATTGAAACTAATATTCTTTGGTGCGGTTGAGGCATTTACAATTAGGCTTCTCGCATCTGCAGAAATCAGCTTTGACTTTTGATAAGCTCTAATTTCGATGGGGTAAATACCCGGGTCCAATGAAATCAATGTTTCAAATTTATCAGAAGAAGGATTTGTCCAGGTTTCGGCTTTCTCCTCATTTATATATAATTCAATTAAATCCATAGACTGAGCTCCCTTGCAATTAAATTGAAGCGAGCTTCCCTTCTTGGTGGAGTAGTGACTAAACATTGTATCAAAGCCAAATTCAATATTTTGGGCATCCGATACAGCTGACTCATCTGAACAAGACAATATGAAAAGGAAAAGACTGATACTTAGAAATTTAAACACCTTCCTCAATCAATGAATTTTTAAAATTAAATCTCCATCAATACCAGCATGAGAGGCATGATGTAAGAGCTTTCCACTTTCTATTAACAGCACTTGAGGGGATTCGTGACGAACACCAAAGGTTTGTGCCATTTGATTAGAAACATCTCTCGACAAAAGAACGTTCATCATCCAAAATGTATCCTTTGAATTCTTAAAATAAGCGGTTTGCTCGAATCTTCTCAATGCCATAGTAGAAATCCCACACCTTGGACTATGTTTGAATATAAGATGTCTTCCGGTTTTCTGAACAATTTCATTCTCGAACTGACTACTTTCTTTTAAATCAATCCACGCCATTTAAAGTTCAGATTTAAATTGATTTAAAAAACGAATGTCATTTTCTGAATAAATTCTCAAATCATTGACTTTATATTTCAACTGTGCAATTCTTTCTACTCCCATTCCAAAAGCAAACCCGGAATATTTTTTTGAGTCTATATTACTCGATTCTAGGACATTTGGGTCAACCATTCCACATCCTAATATTTCTAACCAGCCTGTATATTTACAAACATTACACCCTTTCCCATTACATATCGTACATGAAACATCTACTTCTGCACTGGGCTCAGTAAATGGAAAAAATGATGGCCGTAATCGAATTTCTGCTTTCTCTCCAAACATTTCTTTTGCGAAATAAAGTAAGGTTTGCTTTAAATCTGCAAAGGACACATTCTCATCTATATACAGTCCTTCCACTTGATGAAAAAAACAATGCGCTCGAGCAGAGATCGCCTCATTTCGATACACTCTACCGGGCGATATGGTTCGTATTGGCGGTTGATTATTTTCCATTACACGCACCTGAACAGAACTGGTATGTGTGCGAAGTGCAATTTCCTCCTTCCCCTTCTGAATAAAAAATGTGTCCTGCATATCTCTTGCAGGATGTTCTGGGGGAAAGTTTAGTGCTGAGAAATTATGCCAATCATCTTCAATTTCGGGGCCTTCTGAAATTGAAAAGCCAATTTTTTTAAAAATATCTTCAATTTCTCTTTTGATAATTGATAAAGGATGATGACTACCTACACTATCTACTCTTGTGGGTTTTGAAAGATCTTCTTCTGACTTCTTGTTTACGGTTTTTTTGTTTGATCCCTTTAAGCTATTTAGCTTGGATTCAGCATTGGATCTTAGGTCATTTATTTTTTGTCCAAATTCCTTTTTATTTTCATTTGGCACCTCCCTAAGTAGTGCATACAATCCCTTTATAAGTCCCTTTGATCCAAGAAAGCGTATTCTAAATTTTTCAATGTCTGAGGTATCTTTTGCATTGAACGACTCTATTTCTTCCTCTATTTTTTGAATTTGCTCAATCATAAAACTAAGGTGTAACTTATTGACATAGTAAATTGTAGTATACAAAAGTACAACAAAAGTAAATGAAATGGTTCTAAAGAGCGTTTTGCGGATGTTTTGTCTGATATTCTTATTTGTTTCATGTTACAAAGTAGAGCCAACAACATTGGAAGTAACAGTGAAAGACAATACCGGGAATGTTATTCCGAACGCTATTGTTTATGTTGAAGGAGAACCAACGATTTCTCCATCTCCTTCGATTGAAGCAATATATGAATCTGAAACAAACTCAAATGGGGTCGTACAGTTTGAGCTGGGAAATATTTATCAACCAGGACAAAGTGGAGTTGCCATTTTAAAAGTAATTGCAGAAAAAAATGACAAAATAGGCTCAGGAACAATTGAGCTCATTGAAGAAACAAATAATAAACTTGATATCGTTGTGGAGTAACACTTTGTTTAAAGAATCGTACACGATATTATTATATAATAAAATAATAACTTAACTTTGAAATCAAGATTGATTGCCATGAAAAAACTCTTCTTACTTACCATATTGTTTTCAACTCTTTTAATGATGAGCTGCAGGCCAAAAGACCCGGCTATATTAAAGGTTTTTGTGAGGTCTTCAACAAATCAATTGGTGAATGGGGCTAGAGTTGTTGTGATTGGGGATCAGCAATCAAATCCACCAACGCTTGAGTTTGTAGATACTTCATATACGAATTCATCTGGATTTACAACCGTTGACATGGACCAATACTTCAATACGTCGGGGGAAGAGAATACGACAGGGTATTTTGATATACTTGTCAAATCAAACAATAAAGAAGCAACTGGATATACAAGATGTAGGATTAATACTACATCAGTAGAAACGATATACTTACCATAAGAAAAGAGACATGAAACCTTCAAGAAAAATTTTAATTATAATGATGGCCGTATTGGTATCAGGAGTTTTTTACTCTTGTCGAAAAAAAGCCGATACTATAGCAAATATTTACGTTCGAGATGAGGCAAATGCTATAGTGCCAGATGCGATGGTGGTCTTATATGGAACAAACACTCAAGGGACACCTCAAGTTGTTGCCATTTTTGATACAGCATATACCAATGGTGCTGGACTTGCGTCATTTAATTATAATGACATCTACCAATTAGGTCAAGCAGGAGTGGCAGTATTAGACATAAAGGCGCAAAAATTAAATAAGATAGGCCAGGGTATTATAAAAATTGAACCTGAGCAGGTAAACGAAGAAACTGTATTTATTCAGCCTTAAGCCCGTATAAATTTATATTCATTAAATGTCGTGAGAAATTTCAACTCACTCATCGGAACAGAAGTTTTCATTAATGAGGTAAAATCGAATTCATAGTCTTTGATATGAATGTCCTCATTTGTTTTTAAAAAGTCGTTAATTGAGGTATCTGGATTTGCCCTCTGTATACGATTTAATATTTTATTTAAAAAAGACTGGTCAACCTTTAAGAATAACTCACTGTTCAAGGACCCTTGTCTAAGTTTACCATTTAAAATTAACCAGTCGCTCAATGAATTGAATTTAATGGTTTGAATGTCAAAAAGTAGGTTCATAACGTAATTTTTAAACAAATCTATACCTGTAGATCATAAACAATTTACGAACTTAAATTCTTTCTTAAAGAATCACCAAACAAGTCTAGCCTTTTGGTTAAATTTGTATCCGATTATCCATAAATGATAGAGAATAAAGATCAACAGAACGAGGGGCAAATGTCATTTCTTGAGCATCTTGAAGAGCTAAGGTGGAGACTTGTTCGCAGTGCTATAGCTGTGGTGTGTATAGGCATCGTCATTTGGATTTTCCAAGAGTGGATCATGGAAAATGTTTTCATGACAATGAAAAGCAATGACTTTATTTCATTTAGACTAATGTGTCAGTGGTTTGGTACGTGTTTAGAGGATATTCCAGTACAGCTCCAAAGCATGACGGTTTCAGGTCAATTTGGTTATGCTCTTATGATGAGCTTTATGGGAGGACTCGTATTAGGTTTCCCTTTTATATTTTATCAAATCTGGTCCTTTCTAAAACCTGGGTTAAAGTTTAAAGAAAAGAAAATGGCCAAGGGAATCGTTTTTTATGTCAGTATTTTGTTCTTTTTGGGAATCAGTTTTGGCTATTTAGTCGTAGCTCCATTAAGCATACAATTTTTTGGCTCATTTCAAATAAGTTCTGAGATAAGAAATGATTTCACAATTAGCTCATACATGAGCACTATTATTTCAACAGTCTTTTATACAGGTATATTTTTTTTACTCCCTGTAATCATCTTCCTACTTTCAAAAGTTGGACTTATTACTCCAGATTTTTTAAGAAAATATAGAAGGCATGCACTTGTTATAATATTGATATTGTCAGCATTAATAACTCCTCCTGATGTTATATCTCAAGTTATTGTATCAATTCCGATACTATTATTGTATGAAATAGGAATCCTTGTCTCAAGGAAAGCCTCAAAAAAAGCAGGCGAATAAAAGAACATGTATAAATACATAATAATTATTGTCTTTTGTCATCTAATTGGTTCACTTATTGGACAAAGCGTATTGGTTTATGGGAAAATTATTGATGAAAAAACTGAGTTGCCTCTTCCATTTGCTAAAGTTCAATTCGCATATTCAAAAAAAGCTGCACTCGCGGACTCTGCTGGCAATTATAAAATAACCTATTCAAATGACAAGGACTCTGACTCGATTATTGCATCATTCATAGGATACCGTAGTAGCTCTCAACTGATAGAGAAGATTCAGTCATCCCAGTCTGCTGATATTCGACTCAATATTAATTTCAAGCTCAAAAGTATTTTTAAAGACTTTGATGAAATTACCGTAAAAGCACCGGACGAGCTCCCATCGACGATTTTAATTCGAAAGGTGATTGCCAACAAAGACAATAATAACAAAGACAAGCTTGATGCATATGAATACAAGCTTTACAATAAAATTCAATTCGATCTGAACAATATTGGTGATGATTTTAAAAGCAATAAATTGGTAAATAAACTGGACCTAGTATTCAATTATTTAGATTCAACCGAAAAGGGACAAAGCTTTCTTCCATTAATTCTTAGTGAATCTATATCACGATATTACTATAAGGATAGACCCAAAACAAAGAGAGAAATCATAGAGGCAAGTCGAACCACAGGAATTGAAAACATCCAAATCACTCAATTTTTAGGAGATATGTATTTGGAATTGAATGTGTATGACAATATTTACACCATTTTCGGAAAATCTTTTGTTAGCCCACTTTCAAACAATTGTCAAAATTATTATAAATATTACCTAGAAGATTCTGCTTTCATAGATAATGACTGGTGTTATAAACTTCGTTACATCCCAAAGCGAAAACGAGATCTTTGTTTTACTGGTGATCTTTGGATCAATGATAGTTCGTTTGCCATAAAACGAATTGAGGCTACAGTGTCTCCTAACGCGAACCTAAACTTTGTCAAAGACTTCTACTTTCAGCATGATTTTGAAAAGGTTCAAAATGCATTCTGGATGTTAAAGAAAGAGCGCTTTATTGCAGATATTCAGCTCACGAAAAAAACAAAAGTTTATGGCTTTTTCGCCCGAAAGTATTCGGAAAGAAGTGAATTCAAAATCAATCGAAAAAAGGACAACTCATTTTATAAAACAGACAATACGGTAGAAATTGCTAATGGGGCAAACACCAAAACTGATGAAGCATGGGACTCACTACGGACTGTTGAATTAAATGCACAAGAAAGAGGAATAGGACATATGATTGATTCGCTAAATCAGACGCCTTATTTTAAGAGGTTGAAAAACTTGTCCTATTTGGGGACTGCAGGTTACTACCCTCTGGGTAAAATAGAAATTGGAAATCTATATTCATTATTCAGTGTCAACCCAGTAGAACGATTTAGAACAGCGTTATCATTGAGGACCTCAAATGCATTCTCAAGGAGAATTGAATTTGGCGTGAATGGAGCTTATGGTTTTGGTGATAATAGATTCAAATATGGAGGCCTAATTCGTTGGAACCTTTCCAAACGCAAAAGAGCGCTTCTATCTATATTCTATAACTATGATATCGAGCAAATAGGTGTTTCTCCTTATGCTGTATCGATGGGTAATACTTTTGCTACGGTTTTGAATACTGCTCCATTTGATAAGCTAACTTTTATAACAAGGGCGGGTGCAAATATTGAAAAGGATATAAAAAAGGATTTGATTGCGTTCGTAGGTATTGAATGGAAAGAATATCGCCCCTTAGGTTTAGCTAATTATTTAAGGGTTAATCCAGCTGATGGAGCTCTCGATACGATCACACAAATTAAGGCAAGTGAAATCACAGCCCGATTAAGATGGGCCAAAAACGAAGAGTTTATTTCCGGTGCATTTGACAGAACAAGCTTGCGTTCAAAATATCCAATTATTGCTATTCAAGGAGTTTTCGGAATAAAGGGTGTATTAGGAAGTCAATATTCATATCAAAAAATAGAGCTTCAATTGGAGCATAATACCCAACTAGGTATTCTTGGAAGGTTTAATTATGGTGCAAAAGTTGGGTATATCTTTGGGAATCTGGCATATCCTTTATTAAATGCCCATCCTGGAAACCAATCTTTATGGCTGATGTCCTCAGCTTTTAATAAGCTGAATTTTTTAGAATTTATAAGTGACCAATATATTGAGGGGTATATTGAAAACCATTGGGATGGCTTTTTCTTTAATAAGCTCCCTCTAATAAAACATCTTAACTTAAGATTGGTAAGCTCTGCAAAGATGGCCTATGGGAAACTTAGCTCGAGACATCAATCTGAAATGATTTATCCAAGTTTTATAAGATCTTTTGGGAAAATACCCTACATGGAAAGTACAATAGGTATAGAAAATATATTTAAATTCATAAGAGTTGACTTGGTATGGAGAATGACGCATAATGACCCGGGTTCAAATCCACTTGGAATTAGAGGGAAACTTACGCTTAATTTTTAATACATTGGTGAAGTGAATTTATATACAGAAAATATTTTTAAGAGCTACAAGGGTAAAAAAGTAGTGCAAGATGTCTCAATTCATCTTAAACAGGGTGAAATTGTTGGTCTTCTTGGTCCAAATGGAGCCGGAAAAACCACCTCATTTTATATGATTGTTGGATTGGTTCAACCAGACAGTGGGAAAGTCTTTTTGAATGATACTGAAATCACAAACCTCCCAATGTATAAAAGAGCGCAGATGGGACTAGGTTACTTGCCACAAGAGATTTCTGTCTTCAGAAAGCTCAGTGTCGAAGACAATATCATGGCTATTCTTGAAATGACCTCAAAATCAGCTTCAAAGAGAAAGAACAGACTCGAAGAGCTTCTTGAAGAATTTAATCTGACGGAGTTTAGAAAAACATTAGGCAACAGACTTTCAGGGGGAGAAAAAAGAAGAACGGAAATTGCCAGAGCTTTAGCAACCGATCCTCAGTTTGTTTTATTGGACGAGCCATTTGCAGGAGTGGACCCTATTGCAGTTGAAGACATTCAAAGTATTGTCTCTGCACTAAAAAAGAAAAACATCGGAATACTGATTACTGATCATAATGTACAGGAAACACTTTCCATCACTGATCGGGCCTACTTACTTTTTGAGGGAAGTATTCTAAAATCAGGTACAGCCGAAGAGCTTGCAAATGATGAACAGGTAAGAAAGGTGTACCTGGGCAGAAATTTTGAGCTAAAGAAAAAAACGTTATCGGATTAGGTTAACAAATCCACTTGTTTGCTCTGCGGTATACGGGTTTGCACAACTTTTATAGGTAAAAACATAAGTATAAATTCCATCTGGACAGACAACTCCTTTATATTTTCCATCCCATCCATTTTCAATTATATCAGACCTGTAAACCATTTCACCCCATCTATTGAATATTTTAAGCTCCCACTCTATCATTTCAAAATCTGTGACTACATTAAAAATGTCATTCACTCCATCACCATCTGGAATGAAAGTATTTGGCGCATAAATCACAAAGGGTTCCACAAATACCTCCTGTCGAATTGAGTCACTACAACCATATTCATTGTATACAACTTGTAGAGGGTAATCTGTTCCGTCATTTAAATAAGCATGCGTGAAGTTTGGGTCGGAACTAGTGAATTGATTTTGATCGAAAAAATAGAAATACGTTGACCCTCCAATCGATTGATCAAAAAACGAAACCTCATTATCACAAACATCAACGTTTTGAGGATTTACCTGAAAACCTGCAACTGGAGAGGGGTAAACGGTAAATATATCTTGCTGCATTTCATATAGGGTATCAATACAGCCCTCCAAAGAGATTACCGTTAAACCAACACTGTAATTCCCAACTTCAGTATAAACATGTGTTGGATTAAATTCTTCAGAACCAGTACCATCTCCAAAATCCCAGTAATAGATTGCAGGACCATCAACAGTGCTCAAATTTATGAACTGAGCCAAGCTTGGGGCGCAAAATAACCCGTCTAAATAATCAAAATCAATTGTTGGTTCGGCATAAACATAAATCATTTCACTTATGGTATCTGAGCAATTTTCATATGTCCCACTTAATTGAATCTCATGAAACCCAGGAGAATCAAATTGTATTCCCGAAATTGTTAATGCATTTGATGAATTTACTGAAGCACTTTGCCCAAAATCCCACAAATATTCTGCCCCAGAAGGCCCACTTACTTGTGCCTGAAAATTGTATAGACCATCCGTAATACATAATGAATCATTATTGGTAAAATCCAATACAATAGGTTCATTTAATGTGATTTCTATACTTGCGGTATCTGAGCAATTGGCCACAGACTCTCCTATAAGCTGAATAGAATATGTTCCAGATGATGTATAAGTATACACTGGGGTCGACATACTACTTTCATCTGAGTTTGGACCATTGTTGCCAAAATTCCAAAGAAGTGAATTTACATTTGAATAATCACTCTCAAAACTTATGGTCAAACCTACACATTCAATTTCGTCAGGAATCAGAATATCAACCTCCGCTTGTGGAACAACAAACACCGAATCCTCGAAAGACGTATTGCAATCTCCATCATCACCATTTAAGACCACAGTATGATAACCAGGACTTAAAAAAGAAATATCTGGTATATCAATACCATTCCAATTATCAATAGTTGCATCACCATCTAATTGCCAATCAAAATTCGCAGACATATTGCTTGAGATGCCGATAAATTCAAAATTATTACCCAAGATACATAATGAATCATCCGCCTCCCATTCCAGAGAGAAAGGATTATTAATCGTAATATTCATGTATGCCGTATCAGTGCACTCTGATCCTGGATTCACAATTAGTTGGGCAACGTAATCTCCAGGTGAAGGATAAGTGAATACGGGTTCAAATGAATTACTCACATCGGTACTTGTTCCCGAAACACCGAAGTCCCATGCATAACTTGAACCGCCGTATGAATTATTTTCAAATTCTACAGTTAATCCTTGACAATAAGAAATAAAACTATTCAACTCATCTTGATCCGGTAAAATAGCTTGCATGGTGATATTGCAATCAAATACTTTGAATAAAAAATCTCTAATGGTTTCACCTATAAGTTGTCCATCTCTGAACTCTTGTACCCTAACGCCCACTACCATTAAACCTATAATACTAGGGTTCACGGTAAATAATCCATTATTATCTATTGAACTCACAGAACCAGGGCCCAATGGTGCGTTGGCATTAAAGCCTCCTATCCACTGAACAGGGAAATAAGGAGGTGGGGGCGCCTGATTTGGCGCAGGATCAAATGAACTAGCACCAGTGTATGGTGATACCAAACTATATACTAATAAATCACCATCCGGATCAACTGCGGAGTGATCAAACACCAATTCTTCTCCTACACATAATAATGTCGGTGGATAGAATGAAAACCGGGGACTACTATTACTGACAATTCCAGTTTCCGTTCCAGGAACATGAGTTGTAAGTGTTAACCCCGTATCATCAGGGTTGACAATATTCATAACATTTGGCCCCCTACAGCACCTTTGGTAAGAAACGGTGTAACCACCAGCAATAGGTGGAAGGTTTAATGTCTTTTCATAAATGGCCCTTTGCACACAAACGTTAGTTGGAGCAGTAGCACACGGATTGTTAAAATCAATTGGCAATGTGATATAGCCTGGAAAAAAAACATCTACATTCTGTATGAGTGTGTTGTTATTATAAACGGCTAGCTTAAGAGGGTCATCAAACCAAGCTCCTTCGGCATTACAATCTCTGTATATAGTTATGTAAAATTTATAATTACCACCACCGAGATCATCATAATAGATGTCCCCGCCAATAATATGATCGGCACGGCTTGAAAAAGCAAGGATTAAAAAAAAGAATGTAAAAATCCCTTTCATAATTAGTAATTAGACGAAAAAATCAGCTATGTGTTGTTTATTTCTACATCCCAAATTGACATTTCGTAATCAAACCCAAATTTGTTTACAAATTTTGAGCCATCGATTGACTTTCCCTTTCCATCATCAATGAAATGTAATTCTTGTTTAAAATATTTTTTAGCAAATGCACTATAATATTCTTTTCGAGATGGATGATTTGGATAGCTTATATTAAAGGTTTCTCCTGTTCCACACACCTCAAGAAGTATCATTACCACCCTTAAAACATCCCTTCTATGTACCAGATTTACTGGGGTTCTACCACCTTCTATTAGATTCTTTTTCAAGAAATATTTAGTTGGATGGCGATCTTCAGATATTAATCCTGAAAGACGTAGAATAGTGCATACTTTTGGAAATGCCTTTTTCACTTCTTGCTCTGCCTTGTAGACTACATGTTGCTCATTAACGATTGATTCCTCATTTATGTGTCCTTCCTTATTTTGATAAACTCCTGTGCTACTCGTAAATATGAATTGTTTGACTTGTTCTGATTGTTTACATATCTTTTTGATGAACCCTACATAATTTTCTATATTACTGGGTGGTAGCATTACGCAAATAATATCAAAACTAATATTACTTACAGCGGGATGTAAATCATACGTGTTGGATAAAAAGTGGATTTGTTCAATTTTATCATCAAAACTCGACCATTTCAAAATGTTTCGTGTTGCTATATGAATCAAGTAATCATTTTCTGATAACTCACGTAACAATGCAGTTCCGAGCCAACCAACTCCAAATAAAAGAATCCTTTTCTTATTTATACTGATACTCAAGGTATTTACTAATTAACTTACAAAGAAAAACAAATTGGAAAGAAATAAGAAATTGAACAGCCCATCCCAATGATTTGTTTGTAGTATTTTTACCTTTGTAAAAATTTTCATCGATATGTACGACGTAATTGTAATTGGTTCTGGCCCTGGAGGATATGTAGCGGCAATTAGATGTGCCCAATTGGGTATGAAAACAGCTTTAGTTGAAAAATATGATACACTCGGAGGTACTTGTCTCAATGTGGGATGTATTCCGTCAAAGGCATTATTAGATTCTTCTGAACATTTTCACAACGCAGCACATACGTTTGATAAGCATGGAATTGACCTGAATGATTTAAAGGTGAATCTTGATCAAATGATGAAAAGGAAAAACGAAGTCATTAGTCAAACTTGTGATGGTGTCAAATTCCTCATGGATAAAAATAAAATAGATGTACTTCATGGACTAGGCTCATTCATCGATAAAAACACAGTACAAGTAACGGGTAAAGACAAAAAATCAAGTGAATACAAAACTAAGAACGTAATCATTGCTACAGGTTCTAAACCTAACTTTTTTGCTGGTATGGAACCAGACAAAAAACGTATTATCACCTCAACAGAAGCATTGAATTTGAAAGAAATTCCGAAAAAAATGTTGGTGATTGGGGGTGGTGTAATCGGTTTAGAATTGGGCTCAGTATACAATAGATTAGGTAGCCAAGTAGAGGTTGTGGAGTATTCATCGAGAATACTTCCGGCTATGGAT
>MDSZ01135806.1_pt1 | contig 19925 bp, 8 predicted proteins | sample 811201 | NCBI WGS metagenome assembly MDSZ01 (sample SAMN05326647, study PRJNA326480) | marine metagenome | isolation source: seawater | place: Indian Ocean: North | collected 2010 | reverse complement strand
ATTTTATATTGATGACAAGAGAAACATAAAAGATATTTTAAAAGAAAAAAACTTAAACATACATGCAAAAGACTCTTTATGTCTATACTTAAAATTCAATGAGTCTAATGAAAATCATAATAATAATAATTTAGTTTTAGATCATTCTGGAAAAAAAATACATGGTTTAATTACAAATTATAATAATGCAAATTTGTCTAGTCAAGACATATCCTTGTTAAGGTCAAAGTTTAATAATGTTAGTACGCCATTAAAATATGAAGAAATAAAAGAAAACCCAGTTTTGTTTTCGTTGCTTTCTTTAGAAGGTAAAAATAATTTGCTAGAAAAAGCTGTATCATATGACTTAGAAAACCCTAATTCTTTTTGGAAACTTTTGCCTAAAAATATATTTATTGAAGGATCTGACTTTGATAATGTAAATGAAACATATGTTTCTAAGAGAATAAGTGAAAGCAGCAAAGTATTAGGCACAGGAAAGTCTATAAGTCAAACTTTAGTAAAATTAATTACAATATGGGCAAGATTTTTTGATCAACTAAAAGTTTATATTGATGCTTTTAGCAGCATTAGCTCTGTTGACTATAGCGACATTAATAGCAATAAAAAAATTGATGGTGTTATTTTGCCTTTAGCACTAAAATCTGTCGGCGTAAATTTTAGAGAAATATTGCCTTATCCTTTAATCGATAAACTAGATGGTAAAAACCTTACTCATGAAGAAATAATCTCGGATGTATCTATTAGACAAATTCAAAACAATTTGTGGAAAAGATTTTTAATTAATTCTAAAGACTATTTAAGAAATAAAGGAACACATAGTAGTATTAAGTCTGTATTTAATAGTTTTGGTTTAGAAGCAGACAGGTTTATTAGAATAAGAGAAAATACAGGAAGTAATAGACTAAATATTGACAATCAGTTTTCTTCTAATACACAAAACTTAAAACAAATAGACTTTAGCAAAAGAGACAACTTTTTCTTAGGTAGTAATCCTACTTACAATGAAGCTAGTTGTGAGGTTGAAAATCAGTATTTTTTCTATACTAGTAATTTTAAAAGAAGTATGCCTTCAACAATTGACTTGCAAGAAGATTGGACTATAGAGTCTTATATTTCATTTCCAACAAGAAATATTAATAGATATAAAAATAAACAATCTTTAATGAGAATTGATTTAAACCCAGTTAACAACTTATACGATCACCCATTAGTAAACATTGTATTTGAAAGAATTAACAACGAGAGAAAATCTGGTGATTTAACATGTTATATTAATTCTTCGGAAAGTATTAGTGTTATTACTATAGAAGATTATCCAATAATGGATGGGCAAACTAGCTACATAAGCATTAAAAAGAAAAAAAACATTGTAAACAACACTTATGAATATCATCTTGTAGCAAGTAAAATTGGGTATGAGTCTTATACTGGACAGTATAAAGAGGTTATATTTAGTACAGCAAGCAATATTGCGCAAGACGATAAAGATGCAAGAATTGCTTTAGGTAGCTATGAATATAAAGATACTGGTAATAAAGCTCAAGATTCATCTATTGAAACTACTTTCGAAGGATGTATTTTTAATATAAGAGGTTATAGCAAGTTTATTAGCAAAGAAGACGCTTTAATAAAAACAAAAGATGTAATGTCGCTAGGTTTAAAAAAAGAAGAAGGTATAGATCTAATTGACAGCTTAAAGATAAATATTAGCTTAAAAAATGAAATTAGTAAAATGGAATTTGATGATAATAGCAAAAGTTATCTTCTGTACTCTTTTATTAATAAAAAACATAATTCTCTTTTAAGTAATAAAAAAATTAATTGCTTTTTAAAGATTGGTAATTTGAGCAAAGATAAAAATATACCCTTTGCATATAAAAAAATAAACAATCTAGAACAGAATTATGAGATTGATTTTCCTACAAATTATAATAAAATATTTATAAATTCTTTTAAAGAAAACATTAATAAAAATTTGTACAGCAACAATAATCTAAGTTTTCTTCCAGAAGTACCTCCTGAGTTTAAATACTATAATGATATGAGAGTCTCTATTGACTTTTCTGCAGTAAACTTTTTAAACAAAGAAATGTCAAAAATAATAACTGCAAACGATTTTTTTACTAATGCACTGTCTGTATCAAGTGACCTTTTTGAGACAGAATACAAAAGTTTAGAAAGTGCCAGAGAAAATTATTTTGAAAGACTACAGGGTGAAATTGATATTTTAATATTATATCAAACTTATAAATATTTTGATAATATCTTAGAAGAGCTTCTTTATGATGCAATTCCATCAAAAGTAAATTATTTAGGTTTTAATTTTGTATATGAATCGCATATATTTGAAAGAAACAAATATCAATATAAAATGTCAGATAGTAGACTTCCTACTAGATCACAAGGCAGCATTTATCAAGACTATAGTTTAAATACAGAAGACTATAGGAGTCTTGAAAGTTTAAACTTAAATTCAATTGAAATAAGAAAAGCAAGATAAAATGGCTACGACAATAGAAGTTAATGGTTCTAGAAAGACAACGTTTGTTGAAGGAAACGGTTTTATTGTAAAATATAAAAATCAAAATGAGGTAATGTCAAACAATACGTCTAAAAGACATGTTTATAAAGGTAATGATAATCAAAAAAAAATATTTTTATCATTTAATTTAAATTCTGACATCTTACATAATAAAATCTACATATCAGAAGACACGTTTAATGATTACAATAAATCATTTTCTAAAGATTATAAATTAAGCCCTTTTAAAGATAACGATAAAAAATTTATTCTTGCAAAAACAAATATAAAAGACAATGTTTTTTTAAATAGAAGTACTGGTGGTAATGAATTTTTTTTAAGTGAAGAGTTTAAACCTTTTTTAGACAAAGAAGAAATAACAACAAAAAAAGTTGTAAACGAAACAGAGCTTTCTAATTTGATTTTATATCCTTATTCTTTTAACTATAATAAATTTTTTAACAGAGGTTTCAGATTAGACGTTTTTGGTAATGTTGAAAAAATAAAAAGAACCCAAACAGTTTTTGATGACATTAAAGGTCTAAGATCAAATTTTTATAAATATAGCAAAAATGCTTTTGGTAACAATAATAATATAACTGATCATTTAAAAAAGAATTATGATACTATTTCTCATTATGAAGACGATATAAATAATTTGTATTTATACAATAATCGACAAAAAACGACAACTTTTATAACAGGTAGAAACAGAAATCCAATTACTGGGGTTGAGACAACAAATACTAATACTGTACCAGAAATAATATATTCCTCTGAAACTAGATATTTCATTAAAAAAGATGTTAAGTTAGAACCTTTTAGAGAGTTTTCTCATGATTCTAATAACTGGTGGTTAAGTGATGAAGAAAACCTTTTTAAATCTAACGATGTTGAAATTAATCAAAAGTTATTAGAAACAAGAGACGTTAACGATGCTATTATAGAAGATAAAAAATACTATTCTAGAGGCAAAGATATTGATTTATCAAACAATATTGGTATTGACTCTATAGTTTTTCATGAGGTTGCAAACTAATGCCTAAAATAAGAAATAAAAACAGCGGTAACATAAACAAGTCAGGTTATCTTAATCAAACATACAAAAGTTACATTAAAGATAAACAAGATAAAATATCTTTTTTTAAAAAAGAAAAAATACATAATATTTTTAAAAGCTTAAACAGCAATACTAATTTTTTTGATGATAGTCGCACATTTGTTTTTGAAGAGAAAAACGTAAATCCGACAGTTTTTATTGAAAACAAGTATATTCCAGACAATAAAGTACTTCATACACCAAATACTTTTCCTGACAAGGATGATGTTAACTTTAAAAGAAGTGTCACTGTTTCAAGAGAAAATTTTGACAAAGTTGTTGATTATAACTATCTAGACTCTGAAAATGTATTTTTTGATGAATCTTCTTTAGACAAAGAAAACATTATAGATAGAAAAGATAATATTAAGATTAAATTTAAAAGATCAAGCAGCAACCCAATAGAGTTAGCTTATAATTTTAGTGGTGCTACACAAAACAATATAACTAACAACAATTTTGGAATAACTTTTCCTAGCATAAATTACGGATCTCTTTTTTTTAAAATGCCTATATGCGGAAACACTGTTTATTTAGATGCTAATGAAGACAAATACGTAGATTATCTTACAGATGTAAAGTACAATAAATTTAATAGCTTAAGTGACTTTTTAACTTCACCAATAATATTTTCAGGCTTGACATATTCATCAGATCAGACGCCTAAAACTTTGTCTAACTACAACATACCTGTTTCTGATTTTGGTTTTCCTTACGATGCAAAGTTTAGGCCTAAAGATAATCATATGATTAGCATGAAAGACTATATAAAAAAGCCTTTCTTTTTAGAAAAAGTTATTTTAAATACTTCTATATCAAATTGGTCAGTTTCTGATACTTCAAATATTACAGAGCCTTGTTTAAATTTTATAAACTTTTTTATTATTAATCAAAGAGGAAGCTTAAGCTCTAATTCTCTAAAACAACAAAGAGACATAGAATATGTAAACTCATCTTCTTTGTCAAGCTTAAGCTTAGACAATAACTACGATGATAATCAAAAAAATACAAGAAAATTTACAAGACTAAAAACTACTTTTAATGAAAGCAGCTCTAAGTACAGCAAAGAAGACGATGGTATATTTGAAGATACAAATACAGACTTAAGTAGCTTAGGACATAGAGAGTTAGTAACAAATATATCAATTGTCAATTATTCTAGGAAAACTTCTACTTTTCCTTATTTTTCTTCTGAAAGTTTTTTGTCAAGTAATTGTGACATAATTTATAACAATACGGCAACTAGTTTGTTGGATAGCAACAATAATTCAGAATGTATATACGAAAATAAAAAAGTTGCAATTACTTCAAACGTCAAGTCTTTTAAGAAACAAAAAATATTACCTAGATTTACACATTTTAATATTTATCCAAAAAAAGAAAACGCAACTAGATCTAACACATCAAGAAGATCAGAAAGATCTTCAATTTTAGAAGAAAATACTTTGGAAAACTTAGAAAATTTGTATACTGACACTTACGGCAAGTCAATAGAAATATTTAATACTACAAACAACATTAAGAATACCAAAGATAATGGATACATTATTTACCCAGAAGATTTGCTTACTTTTGGTATATCACTTACAACAAATTTTTCTCCTAAAATTGCTTCTTCTTCTAGTGACTATGACGAAAGGTCTGGAAGAGATATTGTTCATATAAATGATGATATAGACTTTACACTGGTAGGATATTATTTAGAAAACGAAAAAGAAAAAACTATTTATCAAAAAAAAATACACGAAAGTAAAAATGTTAAGGTAGTAGGACAACAAAATTCTGAAGTAGTTGACAAGCTTGGAAACAATCTTTCTTATTTATGTAAAGGCTCATATTTTGACTATATAAGCTCAGGAATAGCAGGTAAAAATTATACTGATAAAAATAGTACTGAAAATGTAAATTTCTATTCAAAAAATATTAACAATACATTTAGTAATTTTTTAATCCTATTAGATGAAAACTTATCTTATAAGGAAAAAACAAACTCTTCTTCAAAGAAAATAAAGCATCTATACAATTTAAGACATTACGGTTTCTATGCTGATAGACTAAACTCAAACTATTATCCAGCTTACACTAATACAGAATTTCCTAATAGAGAATTTTTTAGAATAAAAAAATTATTTAAAAAAGGACATTTTATAGAAAAAAATACAGCTAATGGTGATACAATCAATAGTTATAATAAAGATAAAAATTGCAAATTAGAAAATTCTGAAATTGCTTTTGTTGATCCTAGCATAAGCATCGAAAGTACTCATAATTAAGGAATAAAATGTCTGGATTTTTAAATAAAAAAAATAGAATAATTGACTATAAGCTCACAGAAGGTGGAATTGAAAAGCTTTCTAGAAATAAATTTAAATTTAAATATTACACTTTTAGTGACAATTCTATATTTTATGCAGAAGACTTTGACAATAAAAGTGATAATAAAATATCAAATTCTGAGGAAAGCTTTCTGCCTTTTCAAACCGATAGTAATGTTAGCTTTGATTTAAATCCAGAAATTAATTTAGATAATTTAATAAATTTCGAAGATAGAAATTTAAAATTTTTAACAAAGACTGAGCTCACAAACAAAACACTTTCAGATAAAATAATTGAAAAAAAATACATAGATGATATTACTGTTAAAAATCCTAACTTTTTAGAAGACTCTATTAATTTTGAATATAAAATAGAAGAATCAGAATTTGATTTTGGTGATAATAATTTTGTAAGAAGATACCCAACAATAAAGTATGTTGAAGAAGATATTAAAAACCTTAATTTAATACAAGATGACAAAAGATTTTTAGACAAATTAAGAAATTTAAACTTGCCTCCAGAGTCTACTTCTAATAATCTAGAAGAAGAAGAAGATTTTAGCTTGCCTATAGAGTTTATTTTTAAATCTTATGAAAACGAAATATTGTACCTAAACGAAGAAGATAATAGAGATAGTGTAATAAAAAAAGTGTTAAGTGTAATTAACAGTGATAGAAAATTATTTAAACTTGATTACAAACTTAATGAAGACAACATCAAAGATGAAGATATTTATCTTTTTGAATTACATACAGTTTTAGAAAATAACAATTTAGAAAAGCTATGCTTTATTAATATTGGAAGCTTTATTGATGAAACATCTTTTAAACAATTTAATGTTTATTTAATTGGAAAGATTTTCCTTACTAGAGACATAAAAAACTTTATAGAAAAAGAAAGTAACAATTTAAATTATAGCATAAATAATGACTATAGTTTTGTTAATATGTTTACTTTGGTGGTAGAATAAAATGAATATCAGCGACAATACAATAATAAAAACTTCTGATGCGCAAGACTTTTATATTATAGAAGACTTATTTTATCTTCCTATAGACATAAACTTAAATGAAGCCATTTCTAGAGGCGCAAAATTTATAAAAGTAGTAGCCCTGCCAAGCATGCTAAAAGAAGACTACGTAGGAAACAGCAACATTTTGCCTGTAAATATATTTTCTGATAATTCTCAAGATCTATCTAGCACAGAAAACTCTGAACAGCTTGATCATCAAGTTTTTGGCCAAAACAGTACACCTTTAATAATAAAAAAGTTTTTTTCTAAAAACACATTAAAATCAGGTCAATCAAAGTTTAACGATTCCAATAGACAAGTTATATTTCCTAAGAAAGATATTTTTAATTCTATTATTGACAACAAAGTAGGTTATTTTTTAAAAAAAATAAATTTCTCAAGAAATATACAATCCGTTGATAATGGTGTATCAACTGAACTTAAACATTTTTTTATAGTTTATATTCTAGATAAAAAAGAAAGAATAATAGAAAGCAAAAAAATATTTAGTGACAAATCAATCGAAGACTACACAATAGAAGCAGAAAATGACGAAATATATGAAGTATCAAATCAATTATTAGCAAACTTTGTTAATTCAATTAGCTTAACCTATAAAACATTTGAGTTTAATAGAGGAAGACTAATACAAGGCTCTGGATTAGAAATAGATTACTACGCTGATGAGATTTTTGGCTTTTTTAATACTCTTGACTTAAATCAAGAAATAATACTTTTTTTTAGTTATTTAGGAACATCATTTGAACTTAACAATATTGGACTAGAACCAAACGACTCAACAAATTTAAGTCTTTCTAATAAGTTTTCAAGAAATCAAGACGCAATTTCTTTTTTAACAACATTATGGACAAATATTGTTGACCAAAATCTAGATTCTAAAGAAATTGATATTCTTGCCACTGTAAGCCTAGGTAGTAATCTTAATATATCTTATTCTAGACCAATTAATATCTTAAAAGAAGACATTAGAAAAATATACAATGGTTATGAAATATTTAATAAAAGAACAATATTAGCTGAAAATTTTAATAATAAAATTATAATTGAAAAAATAGTTGAAGAAAATAGAAGTCCTTTTTATAAGTTTACTTTTAACAAAATAGAAGAATCTTTTTTAAATTATACAACTTTACTTGAAAACTTAACTTTAAAAATAAGAATAGAATATCAAAGTGGTCAACCAAACATTTATGTAGATAAGCTTTTTTTGGATAGCAGTTTTAACGATAGTGATAATGTACTGTTGTCTGTTGGTGATGCTTTTCAAATAAACAGCTTGTTTTTTAATAGCTTTACTAATATATTTTACTGTAATGATTTTTCTGGCGACGGATCTGAAGAAAGCTTTGAAATATATATCGGCGATGTAAATATACCCATTAGTTCTCCTACGAATGAAAACAATACTTCTACTAGTGGAGGATTTAGCATTGTTAACGATATAAACTTAAGTAGAAGAAACTTTCAGCTGCAAGGATTAAACCAGAGTTTAGTTTATAATAGACCAGTTGTCGCAATTAATAACTTAATGAATTATTTAGAGATACAAGAAAGCGAAAGCAATTTTTTAAATAATAATGTTAGCTTACAAGAAAACTTTTTTAATATACAAAATGAAATTGAAAATATTAATGCTAACAACTTAGATGAAAAAAGCATTAAAAGTAAAATTTTAAACAACACATTGTTTGAAATAAAAACAAGATACTCAAATAACCAAGGAGAGTCGTATGAAGTTAAAAGATATAATACAGGTACTAGGTTTTTTAATTTAAACAAACTAAATTATAATTTCTCTGATAATAATATTAATCCTAACGTAAGTCAAAAGTCTGTAGAAATAAAAGCTATAGTTTTTGATGATAATGTTATAGAAAACTTAAACAATGATGCAGCTGAAGAGGGCATAAAAGAATCTTTTTGCAATACACTTTATAGTTTAGATGACAAAAAGTTTAATTCTATAATAAATAATGTAGAAAACTACTTTTTTAAATCAAGTAATAGCAAGCAAGATATTTATGAAAAAATATTTGGAATTTTTAACAATAGCAAAAGACTTCCTTACGCATACTGTTTTAAAACAAAAAATAACAATTTAAACCCAGATATTGTCAATCCTCAAGAAGAAATTACAGAAGAAAATCAAGAAACTTCAAATATATATACAGACATAAGAAATAGAAAAGTAATCTCCCTGTTTAGCGAAAAAAGAATAAAAGTTAGTAATATTGTCATAGATAGAATAGTTGACTATAAAAATAGCAACATAAAGAGAAGTGAAGTAGATTTCAACTCAACTTTTGAAATAAAGACTGTTTCTAGCGAAAATTCTAATGCAATAATAAATTACAAAAAAGCTTTTAAAAATAAAAAATATAATTTGATGCTAGACATTAAAGATTATAAAGAAATATTTAATTCCAACAAAAACTTTGTAGAAGTATATCATCATTTAAATCTTTGTTATTTTAATAAAGGAATTAACGATTTTAAAAAAGAAAATATTGACAATAAAAATTTTTGTGTTATAGACGAAAACTTTTTAATTGATAGCAAAAGCTTTTATGTAAACGATAATTTCAAGATATTAAAAGAAAAAAACAAGTTATTAATATCAGGCATAAATAATAAAACTGCAAACTTCAATAAAGAATATTATGATAAATGCATAAGCTTGTGGTCAAAAAATAAACAGCTAGACCCGAATCTATTCTTGGACTTTTTACTAGAGAGGTATGTAATAAAGATTAAAAGTTTAGACTCACAAAGTGTAAAGTATCTTATGATATCTAATTTAGTAGACATAACTAAGTCTTTTTCTGAAAATTTTAGGCTAAACAATAAGGCGCAGAATAACAATTTAAAAATTAACCTATTATCAAGCAAATTTATTAAACCTAATATTCAAGTATTATATAATTAGTAAAACATAAAGAGAGAATTTTTCTATGGGCTTCAATATTGACTTAAATAATAATCAAGGAAAAAATGTTAGTGAAAACAGCGAAACAAGCGAAAACAATAGAAGCTTATTAGATGCAAATACTTATATAGATGAAGAAAATACAACTGAAAAGACACTTGCTTTTTTAAATTCTCTTAGAAATACCTCTCTTGGAAATATAAATACCAACTTTTCTAGCAACAACAATAGTCAATTTAATGAAATAAACAATCCTGGCAGCGTAATATTTGAAAATCAAATAAATAATCAAGGTTTTGCTACTCAACAAAGTAAACCAGGTGATGCTATTCTAGAAGAAGTAAGAAGACTAAGCGTTGTTGAAAGTATCGACGCTATTGATGTAGACCCTATTTATTACCAAAATTTTGATGAAGAAAGTTTTGGTTTAGATTCTAAATTAGATGACATAGTAACCTTGATACAAAAGAGCTTAGAAAAAGCTAACTTATCAAATTCTCTACCTGATATTCTTTCGCATGAAATTTTTAAATATAATCTTAGGGAAACTAGCTTTATTTTAGCAAGTAGACATTCAAATGATAATAGTTTAAGACCTGTTGATGTTTTTAATTTAAAAAAAAATTATATAAAAAATATTCATGAAATGAATGCACAAAGATTTTTTATAAGTTGTGATGCTAACGACAAACAAAAAGAATTTCATTATAAAAAATTAAAAGAATCTTTTGAAGAAATTAAAAGCATAAAAGAAGATATAGAAGAAATTATTACTAAAAAAGACGAACTTAAAAAAAGCATTAATTATGCAAATTTGGTATATGATTTCTTCTTAGAAAATAGCAATTCTAATGTATTTGGATTTGTATATAATAACATATTTAGCAAGGACAATGAATCGTCAACAAGGCGTAGCTTTGTTGACGATATAAATAGTCATAGCGACAGAAGTTTTCTATCATACAATTCAGAAATACAAAATGTGTTTGGTCCTTTGTCTAGAATCTGGCTAAAAAAAGCATATGATAACTTGCTAAGATTTACTAATACAAGAAATACTGTTAATGGTACGAGCATATTAAATTCTGATAAAATGGTCGGACAATTGCTGGTAAATGCTTCTTTATCAGACAAAAATATTTATAATAATACACTAGGCTACGACTTAAATCTTGATGACGATTCAGAGGAAATTAAAAATTTTTTAAGCTTTAAAGAAGTAGAAAAGTTTTCTATTGTTTATTTAAATTATAAAAACAAAGATGCTTTTAGACATAGTAATAATGATTTAACTAATATACAAAATTATAATAAAAATATAGATTCAATAAGTAATGATTTTTTTAAATTTAATAAACATAAAAGTGAAAAGTATTTTAGCGAGACTTTTCTAAGTAGAGACCTTGAATCAATATTAGACTTTCTTCCATATGCTAGCCAAAGTAAATATTTAGTCAGTTCTATTGATGAAATTAATATAAATAGAGCAAATGACAGCGATTTTATTCCATTTTTTAATCAAGAAGAATCAAACTCAGAAAATGGAATAAATAGTTTTATTTCTCGCTATAACGATTATCTAGACGGTATTAAACAATATGATTTTATAGGTACATATAAAAAAGATAATAATGGCAAAATTGAAGTTAAACTAACAAAATTAGATGTTAATACAAATAACAACCTAAGAAGAGCTGTTAATAATATTAATTCTCCTACTTTTTTATATTTTAAATATCATCAAGAATTTAATTCTAATCGTCAAGGTTTTGACAACTACAAGCATACAGACAACCAGTTTGCTGGAAATAAATTGTCTGTTTTTGGTCGAATAGACTTAGACTCAAGCGAGCCAATAAACGTAGAAAACTCCAGCTTTTTAAATACCAATTCAATTAAATTATATAGCGATACCAGCAGCGTTAACTTTAGAAATGTTGTTTATTGTGATATAAACGCAGATTTAACAAGCGATACAATTAAAGAAAAAATTAGAAGTACTTATAGATCAAGTGGATTACCTCAAGATGAAGACAAGAGCTATTCTGATAAATCTACATTTTATAATGATCCCACATTTATAAATCTTGAAGTAAATAATTCTAATAATTTTAATCAGTTTTATTTGCTAAAAAATTCAAACAACTGTTATAGTTTGTTAAATATGAAAGAAAAGTTTTTAGAAAGAAAACCAGAATATTCAGATAGTCAAGAAGACTTTAATGAAAGAATTTTAATAGAAAGCTACGACGAGTCTAATGAAGAACTTAATGTAATTAAAAATATAAAGACAAAAAATGAAAGTAATAACTGGTTTAGATACGCATATAACATTAAAAAAACGCTAGGCAATTTAAAGCATTTAAAGTTAGAAAATAATTTTGAAGCAAAAGATTTTGTTGACTATATGGGTAAAGTTAGAGAAAAATCTTTAGATAATCAGAAAGATATTGTTTTCTTTCATGATAAAAATCAAGATAATAGCTTGTACAGCTTGGAAGAAAGTGACTTGCTTATAGACTTCGAAGACGCTTTTTATTCTAAAAATAATTTTATAAAAAGCAATTCAACAAATATATTATCAACAAACGAAATATTAGACTCAATAGAGAATATTGATTCATTAAATTTAGAAATAAATAGTGATAATATAAGAGAATTTTTGACCTTTTATTACCCAAAAAACTTTTTAAGAAACTCAAAAGATGTAATTGTTAAAGCCTTAAAAGATTCAAAGTCATGTTTAAAATGGGATAAAAGATTTAAATCAGACTTTGGTTATATAAAACTTTTATCTGATGCTATCGTAAATTCAGACAATATTGAAACAACAAAATTTTTAATTTTTACATCTTTGGTTGAAAAAAACAATCTTGGGTTTTTTGATAATTGGGGAGAACAAGAGGAACGCAAGAAAAAAAGAGAAGAGCTTAATAAAATTTTAAATTATGATGAGCATATAAAAAATATATTTGGCTACGAAGCATTAAAAAATCAAAAAACTTATACGTTAAGAACAATAAACAAAGACTTTTTAAGTAATAGCAGTTTAATTGATGACGATCAATTAATAGGCGTTATAGGCGGCAAAGTAATACAGTTTCTTTTTCCTTTTAAAAATCACGTAAAAATTTTTAAAGCTAAAGAAAGAGATATACACATACTTGAAGACGATTTTGATAACTCTATTTGTATAAATAGAATTGACCCATCATCCGAAGAAAGAAGTCCTTTACAAAAAAAGGAAGATATAGAATTTATAAACGATATTTTAAGTTCTTATACATTTAATTATGATGCTTATATATCGAAATATGATTACGAAGATTCAATAGAAAGTGCCAATTTTGATATTGAAAACTCAGCCTGTTATTTAAGATACTTATCACTTAATAATACTGACATTAACTTGGAAGATCCAAATACATATAAATACTTTATATATAGCCCAGAAAATGAAAATAAAGTATCAATTGAAGATAAAATATCGATCGGGAATAGACTAAATTACATTCAAACAAGTTTAACATATATGTGGGACTATTATCCTCGACATGTTAAAAGAAAATATAATTTTTCTAAAAAAATTCATGACTTTATTTCAGAAATTTTATTCTATTTAAAAAAAGATAATTTTCAAGATGTAGAAAAAATTAAGGACTTTATAGATAGCAATGAACCCCTAATAGAACATATAAACAGTCTATTAAAGTCATACTGTCAAATTTTTTCTTCTTACTTTGAAAAAATTAATGAAATGATGGTCAACATCTATACGAATAAAATCATAACAAATACTTTGCCAAGTAATGTAAACAATGGTACAGAATTTGATGTTGACTCTTCAAGTCAAATTAGTATTAATTTGGATAGCTTATGGAATGAAAGTGCTGATTTTTATTTTAAAGAAATTGATTTTTTAGTAAATAGATTTGAAAAAAGAAGTACGCCTTTATCCTTTTCCATTACTAACGAAAGATCAGTCCTTGCGGAGTCTTATAATTCTGAGTTTATAAATCTTTATCTTTCTTTGATAACACTAAATAACTCAGATTGCTTTGAAAGTTTAACTTATGATTTAATACATGGCTATCTTGTAAATTTAGAAATAAATAAGACAAGAATTCAAGACATAAACAATAAAAGTATTGATCTTTTAACAAACATTAATTCTTTGATTGAGCAAAATCTTGATTTTAATTTAGACATAGATAATATTTTAGATAGTAATATTATTCTTGCAAAGTTATCCAAAATATTACAGAATGAATTATATTACAGAGACTTATTATATAAAAAGCTTATAAACAATAGTAATCTTGTTTTTTCTTTAAAAGAAAAATATAAAGAAGTTGAAGATTTTTTTAAGCATAGAATAAAAGAAGAAGAATCAAAAAAGATACTTGCAAATATTGCAATGGAAAACATATATATTAATGAGGATCCTGGCAATATACAAAAATTTGATATTCTAAGGTTCGGAATAGACTATAGCTTAGCTGAGCACTTAAGTAATGAAAAACTTCTAAATATAAGAGTTCATGTAGTTAATCATAAATTTCCTCAAATTGAGTTTGACTATTTTGACTTTTATTATACACCTATGTTTACTGATATTTCTCCGGCGATTATTTCTTCTATAATGTCAAGTAATACAACAATAAGTCTGGATAGTTTTACAAACAATATTGGTTTTTACAATTTTGGTTCTAAAAATTTTAATGATATGTATTTAATTAATACAGCACCTGGTTATGCTCTTTACAATTTAATAGAAAACAGAAAAATATCAAAGTATTTATTTGAGTCAAGAAACAGTGAGGAAATTGATATTATATCGCTTAGTAATATTAATTCTATAATTGCTCAAAACAAAATGTCAAACTACATTAAAAACTTAAGTTATTTTAAAAACAATATTTTTGACGAAAATAAAATAAACGAGATAGGTTTAGTAAAAGAAAATATTTTATCAAAAAACTCTTTGGCTATGTTTGAAGATTTTGACGAAAGCAAATATCAAAAGGTGTTTTTAGAAAGCAAATCAAAATCAAGAGAATTTGTAGAAATAGATGACTTAAATTTAGAAATAAACAATAAAGTTGATCTCATAGACAATAATATTCATTCTTTAGAATTTTTTAAACTAATTGATAAAGATATATCTAACTTAGAAATATTTAAATCGCTGTTAGAGGATAAATACTTTGACATATTTTCTGTAAAAATATCAAGAAAAATGATTGAAAGAAAAATAAAAAATACAATGGATATAAGTAAGTTAAGTAATTTTCATAATAGCTATGCGTATATGATAGAAGTAAAAGTGATATAAACATGTCAAAGTTAACTGATTCTGCAATTTCAATAAATACAGACTGCTCTTTAGATAATTCTATCAATTCTAGCTTTGTATACAATTTCTATACAGAAAATGAAACAGTTGCAAATGATGAAAAAATAACAAATAAATTTGAAAGAAATAGATATAAAAGTAGGTTTATAAGACTAAAATTTGATGCTCGATTATTTAATTCAAATGATTTGACAGAATATGGTCGCAAAACACTAAACACTGAAACAAATTTTGTTGATACAATATATAATCTAAGTTTAACTGATTCTTTAGGTAAGCAGCAGCTTTCTTTTTTTAATAAGCTTGATCATTTAACGCCTAACAGAAAGAGTTTAACTAGAACTCTAGATACTAGTGAGTCCACTGGTCAATTTGATTATTATATTAAAAATAACCTAGAAGAACCTTTGACTAAAGATACTTTTAAAATAAAGGCAAGATCATCACAAAGATTATCAATTAAAAAAGAAAATTTTAATTTAAGTGATTTATACAGTAATACTCTTTTTCCTGATTTTGATACAAGTTTAGATATACAAAACTATAATAATTTAATTTTTTCTTCATCTACCCCAAAAGACTTTAAAGATACAAACTATGCCTTTAGTCAAGGAAATATTTTTCCTAAGTTAAAAAAGATAGAAACAATTATAAGTGAAGACTTTACGACAGAAGAATTTGCGAGCAAAAACGCAGTAAAATGTGGTTTTTTAGTAGAAAAATTCATTAAAAAGGGCAGTGCATATAATCTTTTATGTGGAAAGTTTTTTTCTATACCTAAAGTAGAAGAAGGTGATGCTTTAAATAATTTGCCTGCTGTTTTAGAGGATGAAGCTATAAGATATGGTCAAACTTATAAATATATTGTAAGTCAAGTTTTATTGTACACATATCCCGATCCTACGAATAGATTCGTTTTAAATAGATATCTTATCTGTGATCATCCTGTATTTTCAAAAGATATTATTTGTAAAGAATTTAAAAGGCCTCCGCCACCTAGAGTTGTTAAGTTTAAATATTACAAAAGTAGAAATGAGTTAAAGATCAATTGGAACAGACCAGGAGAGTTTCAAGAAGATGACAAAGGGTATCAGATACTTAAAAGAGAATCACTAAGCGAGCCATTTAGAGTAATAGCTCAGCTAGAAGGACATGGACCTAACGATCTTTATGAGCCTAGCGAAACTGTAGTTGATGATCTTATTTTAAAAACACCAGGCGAAGTCAAGTATTCTTATGTAGATAAATCATACAATCCTAATAAAATAACGATTTATGCAATAAGAACTATTGATGCTCATGGAATGTTTTCAAATTATAGCACCCAATTAGGATTGCTTTATGACTCGTTTGAAGATAATCTTATAATAGATATTGTGTCTGAGTCTGGTGCTAAAAGAAACAAACCGAACGAGTTTGTCTATGAAAATTGTTTATTTTTTGAAAATAAAGTTAATATAGTAGATAATCTGCCTGTACTTAAAAATGTAAAAAAAATTTCTTTATACGTTACTCCAGACTTTGTTAATATAAAAAATAAGCAAAAAGTTGTTAGTAATTTGGAAGAAAAGTATCGTTTTACAATATTTAAGATAAATGAATTAGTTCAACATAAAAAAGAATTTAGTATTAAAAATTTTGCAATAGAAGAAACTTAAGTTTAGGAGAAGATATTAATGGGTTTTTTAAATCATTCAACAAACAATATTATAATTGATGCTGTATTAACAGAAGTTGGTAGAGAAGCTTTGTCTGAAGGTGGTGAAAGGTCAAGGATTGATTTTTTTAGACTTTCTGATGATGAAATAGACTATGCTATATTAGAGCAGTATGGATTAATAGTAGGCAAAGAAAAAATAGAAAAAAATACTCCAATTTTTGAAGCTATAACAGACCAAAGTAGAGCACTTAAATATCCTATAAGAGACTTTACGAATAATGTTAACACTAATATCATATCTGTTTTTCCGACATTTGTGCTAAATACATCTACAACAAACTTTGAAATTTCTTCAAATTTAAGTGCAAATTCTGTAAACAACATTGATATTGATTTCAAGTCTTTTGTAAATCAAGACGAAACATTTACTTTAGATAGTCAATTAGTTGACAGATCAGTTACAATAAAAGTTTTTAGTAAACTTTTAAAAATAACAGGAGCTACTGGTGAAACTGAAGGCGAGTTTACAGTATATGATAATATTTCAGTTGATTCAAAGTCTATTGACTTTACAAATCAAATAGTTGGAAAAATCAATATAACAGTTTCAGGTGTTGTTACAGACAGTACTTACAAGTATTATTCAACAACTTCAGACGCTACTGTAATAAAAACTCAAGTAGAAATTACAGGAAACCAGTCTGGCGCTAAACTTATTGTTCCAGTAACAATTAAAAGTAATACAGTTTCTTAAGAGGATAAAATGATTTTAGAACAAAAAATTGAGTCAGAAGATATTATTAATAAAAAGTCTAATATAAGACAACTTGTAGATATATTGCAAATAGATATTGCAGGTAAAAATGCATCAGATATAGATCAAAACACAAGAAAAAAATACGAAACATTTGTAACAGGTGGAATAGGTCAAAGTCCAGTAACTAGTTCTTTATTTCATACTGTATTTGATCAAGATCACACGCTTCAAACTTCAAATGAAATGCTTGATTTAACTATAGGCTTTTATGATGGTAGTAGCTACGTTTCTACAGCATCTACTGCTACAGATGCAAGCGGAAAAAAAATATTTCCAAATACTACGTTAATGATGAGAGAAAAGATAAACATATATAAACAATATGCGCAATTTTTACTAGGAGATTCTTCTTTGTCATTTAAAGCTCCTTTTGAATCAGAAACTGCAACAGATACTATTGATGCTGCTCTTTTCATAAATTTTAAAAGACTTTTTGTAAGAGATGGTTTAGATAAAGAACAGTTGTCTTTTAAGCTACATAAAAATGTGGAAGATGGAGCATCAAGTTCTAATATTAGTACTAATGTTACTAGCTCTGGTTTGGATTTTTCTTTATATTCAGATACTGGTGCAAAGTCTAGCTTAAGAGTTACACATCATGGTGGCACAGTAGCTTCTATTGTAGATAGTTCAAACAACAGTGTAGGACTAGTTTTTTATGAAAAAGGAATCTTAGTATTAGACGCAGAAAAAGTTTTTAATAAAGACCAGCAAATATCAGGAACAATAAACGCAGTTACTGGATCTACAGATAATAATTATGATAGTAATGCAGGAACTGTTACATTGGCTACAGACGCAAAATTAATACCTGATTTATGGGTCTCTGGTTCTATTGATAATGTATTAGATCATATATGTCATACAAGATTTGGAAGAGCAAATGGCTCTGCATTTGGTTTGTTTAATAAAACCAATATTAATTCTACAATATATTTTTGTCGTATTGGACCAAATAAAGGTAACTTTTCTTCTAATCCAACTTATACTGATGCTAATGGAAAAATAAGATCTATTCAAGAAGCAGGAGATGATCCTTTTTCATATATTACGACAATTGGTTTGTACAATAGCAAACAAGAACTTATTGCAGTAGCAAAAACTTCTAGACCTATAGAGAAAAATCCTGAGATTGATTTGACTTTAAGTGTTAGAATTGATTATTAAACTTTCAAGCTAGGGTTTTTAAATGCCTTTAAATATTATAGATAAAAACATGATAGTAAAAAACAAAATAGAGCTTAAGCCTATAGTAAGCTTTGTTTCTGCTTCACTAGATTGTAATAATTTAAACTTACTAGAACTAGAAAGCCCTGGCGTATTTGGTGAATTAAAAGCTAAGTCTATCAACGCAAATAAGTGGAACTTAGAATATCCAAGAACATTTAAAGTAAAAGATATATCTTTAGATGTTTTAAGCGAAAAAAATGTTAATATTTTGAATGATTCAAAATTTAATAATCCTCCTTTTAATATCTTAAATAATTTACAAGACTATGAAGCTTCTTTAGAAAGCAAAGGGTTTTTTTTTGATAGAAGTGGAGAATATAAATTTGGCGTTGATAGAATACAACAGAAATATTTAGTAGAAGATAATGCCTACAATAAAAAAAAGTCAATAAAAAATTTATACAAGTTTTATAGAGAGAATATTGAATATAGACAACATAATTTAAACTGGGGATTTAGTAATTATAATACTCTAAACTTTTTCAATGTAAGCGAAAAGCTAAATGATGACTTGTTTAAAGATTTAAAAAATAAAACGCACAGTAATTGTTTAGCTTACCCTAATTTAGTGTATACAGAAAATGGTGTTCAAAAAAAAGTATATGACTTTAAAACAGAACAAAACGGAGGATTAACTTTTTCTTTCTATATCAATCAAAGAAGAAAAAATAAAAGCGATTACCATTTTAATCCTGGTTGTATTTTGCATATTCCCCATATAATAGGTATCTATATAGTAAAAGGTTCAAGCACAGATATAAACGGTTTAACAGATAAATATCGTTTTTATATAGAAACAGGTAACGGAACGCTAGGCAACTTCGACAGAAATGATTTCTTAAAAAATAATATAAATAGTTCTGACAAATATTATATTGCAGGAAACACTGGTTTTGAAAGAAATAGTTACTTATTAACATCAGACAACATTGTTGAACACAACAAATGGCACAATATATGCCTT
>MDSZ01211796.1_pt1 | contig 19927 bp, 11 predicted proteins | sample 811201 | NCBI WGS metagenome assembly MDSZ01 (sample SAMN05326647, study PRJNA326480) | marine metagenome | isolation source: seawater | place: Indian Ocean: North | collected 2010 | reverse complement strand
TTTCCGCTGCCTTACGATCGACTCTACTAACACCTCCTCCGGGGAAGGACCAGAGATCCGGAAATGCAGGAAGCTCTGAGCTCCTGTGCCCAAGTAGGATCTCGTGCCCATCTCCAGAGGCCCTACTGAGCATCACTGAGGCCGATGGGATATGGGGACGGGACTCGAATTCAGGAATCTCGAGCCCTTCTGGTAACTCGTCCACGCCCACTCGAGGGGATTCGATGCTTCAACCTCGCTACGATAACGATTGAATATGCATGCTATCCTTCGCAACGCATGGAGACAGTTTCCATTTCCAACAGGGACATTACCACCGGCCAGCAAAAGCACGAGATTGAGATGCCCAGATTTGGCTTGGGAGTGTATCTGATGGGGGAACCGGGGGAGTGTAGAGACGCGGTAAGGCATGCTCTGGATAAGGGATACAGGCTTATCGACACCGCAATGGCTTACGGGAATGAGGATGAGGTCGGAGAGGCCATCCGTGATTCTGGGATTCCAAGAGACGAGATTTTCGTGGTCACAAAACTCAGGCAACCCCATGCAAACAGCCATGAGGAGACCTTGGAGAGATGCCAACAAAGCCTGGAAAATCTGGGGCTGGATTACATGGATCTATACCTTGTCCACGCTCCTCCCAAGGATCAGGAAGCCCGAGGGCCAGTTTGGAAGGGAATGGAGGCATGCCTATCCAATGGGTGGACTAGGTCGATCGGAGTTAGCAACTACGGGGCCCATCATTTGGATGCGATGCTCTCATACGCCGAGTTTTTGCCCTCGGTAAACCAGATTGAGATCAGCCCCTGGCTTCAGAGGCCAGCTTTGAGGGCCGCGATTAGGGAAGTAGGGGCCGTTCCAATGGCTTACTCTCCACTAGCAAGAGGGCACAAGGTCGACGACCCCAGTCTGGCCGCATTAGCCGAATCACTAGGCTGCACTCCTGCCCAGGCGGCAATCAAGTGGTGCATTGACTCGGGGGCAATCACAATCCCCAAGTCCAGCAATCCATCGAGAATCGAGGAGAACATAGGTAGCCTTTCCGTAGATCTGTCTGGTACGGAATCGGCCTTCGCCGACTTGGAGGAGTCCTACGTTTCCGGCTGGGACCCAACTTCGGAGCCGTGAGGAAATGAGGCCTCCCGAGACAATCGAGGAGGAGTTGGAGATTATTTCTCAGGCCTTGGATGCTGGAATAGACCCATTCCCCCCCAAGAGGGAGCCATCCCGCTGGGCTAAGACGGCACTCGGTTGGTTCATGATCGTGATGATGGTGAGTTGGGTATCTCAACTGCTGTACAGGTATATCGATTGAAGTTGGTAGTCCCTCCCGGATTCGAACCAGGGTCACGAGATCCAGAGTCTCGTATGATGGACCACTACACCAAGGGACTGGTAGTAGACGGACTAGGGCTGGATATTTCAAGAAAACCTAGCATCGCAGGGTACGATTCAGGACCTGAACCTGTCATTAACGCCCTTCAGGCTGTCTTCGCTTGGGCGCAACGATTCTTCGCCAAGGCCGACCAGCGGCGTCTCGGAGAGATTGAGCGTGTCGGTAGCGGTCGGCACTTCCGGGTCGTAGTAGAGAAGGCCAGTGACGTGCCTCTCGCCTTTCTCGGCCTGATGGATTGCTGATAGCGCAGATACTGCATCCGTGTGGTCGTGGTCGGAGCCGACCGTCTCAATCCTCAGTGTGGAGCCGTCGAAGAGGGAAATCTCCGCGAACTCGCCTTCAGGAACATCGACCTCCTCCAAGGGGGAGAAGTGGGGGATGTAATCCAGGATGTGCAACACCTCGTCGTTGTCCTTCACGTAGTTGTATGAACGGTACGACTCGTCATTGTTCGCGAAGGTCACGCATGGGGAAATCACGTCAATCACTGCCATCCCCCTATGGCTCATGGCCGCCCTCACCAAGGCTGTAAGCTGCTTCTTGCTGCCAGAGAATGAACGCGCGACGAAGCTGCATCCGAGGTTGATCGCCATAGCGCATAGGTCAATCGGGGCCTGCTGGTTTATCGCTCCCTTCTTCTTCTTTGAGCCCTTCTCCACCGTAGCGCTATACTGCCCCTTTGTTAGGCCGTATACTCCGTTGTTCTCGATGATGTAAACCATATCCAGGTTCCTCCTTATGGCATGAACGAATTGTCCGATTCCAATGCTTGCTGTGTCCCCATCGCCGGAGACCGCAATGAAGGATAGGCCCTTGTTCACCATGTTTGCACCTGTGGTCACCGATGGCATCCTCCCATGGACGGTGTTGAATCCATGGCTCTTGCCCAGGAAGTATGCGGGGGTCTTGGAGGAGCATCCAATCCCGCTCATCTTTGCTATGCCCTCAGGGGGGATCCCATTTTCCCAGGCAGACTGGATTATCACATTCGATATCTGGTCGTGCCCACACCCCGGGCATAGGGAGGACTTGCCCCCTGTGTATTCCGACTTTTCGAGCTCGAGGACGTTCAATTTCAAGACCGTCATGCCCCCACCTCGTTCAATACTTCCAGAATTTTCTCTGCATATACCCGGGCACGTGGAGGCATCCCGTCGCTGTATGCTACGCTGTGAATCTTTGGAACCAGGTCCGCTGGGACCTCCTTGCGTAGGATTCCGTACATCTGCCCATCCCTATTTATCTCTAGGACAATGGTCTTCTCGTGACGGTCGATGAATTCCTCGACTTCAGGGTGTAGCGGAAGGGCTCTGACCCTACAAGTACTAACAGAGAGCCCGGTCTCTTCCAGGATGTCGTCAATCTCTACGATGGTGTTCTCCATGGAGCCGTAGAATACCACTGCCACCTGTTTGTCATCCTCCTCCCGGATCACTGGTGATGGAAGGTGAGTTCTAGAACCATCAATCTTCTTCCTCAGCCTCGCCATAGCCTTGTGGTATACCTCTGGGTCTTCCGAATACACACCGTCTTCATCGTGCCCAGTCCCCCTGTACAGGATTGGGTCCAAGCCGCTTCCAGGGAGGGTCCTGTAAGGGATCCCGTCCCCGTCAACATCTCGGTACCTCCCGTAGTTTGATATCGAGTCCATCTCTTCTTGGGTCCTGATCACCTTGCCCCTGTCCATAGGAGAGTCAGGGTATTGTAATCCCGCTGTCTTCCACCGATTCATTCCAAGATCAAGGTCACTGAAGCCGAAAACCATCGTTTGATACCTCTCTGCGAAGTCGAATGCCTTCCAACCAAACTCAAAGCACTCATCCACGGTTCCCGGAATCAGTACAATATGCTGGGTGTCCCCGTGGCTTGCCTCATACAGGAGCGTGAGGTCCCCTTGCTGGGTTCTAGTCGGCAATCCGGTAGATGGCCCGACTCTGTTCACGTCCCAAATTACTCCGGGCACCTCTGCGAAGTATGAAAGGCCAATGAACTCCGACATTAGTGAGATTCCCGGGCCGCTTGTGCAAGTCATGCCTCTTCCTCCTGCCCACCCTGCGCCGATCACCATTCCAGCAGCAGCCAACTCGTCCTCTGCTTGGATTACCGCGCATGTGGACCCCCCTTGATCATCGCTTCGCAGATCGGGCAACCAGCCGATTACCGACTCTGCTAGTGATGAGGACGGAGTGATTGGGTACCATGATAGCATGTTGATCCCACCATAGATTGCTCCAAGAGCAGTTGCCTCGTTTCCCTCAATGAGGTATGTATCAGGGTCCTTCTCACGTGACTCCACGCAATACTGGCACTCATAGTCCCAGTTCTCCTTTGCATAGGACCTGCCTTCTGAAATCGCTTGAATGTTCAACTCAATCGCCTTCTCCTTTCCCTTGAACTGCGATGCCACGGCCTTGTTTATGGCGCCTTCATCAATATCAAGCAGATGCGCTAGCGCTCCGACGTAGTACATGTTGCACATTAGCCTGGCCAATTTGGGTGCAACCCCCCTCGCCAGCTTCGTCATTGGCATCCCAAGGGCGACACAGTCTTCCCTATCCACTGGAAGCTTCACGTCTTCGTTGAAAATCACTATGGTTCCAGGCTCAAGGTCCTCTATGTCCTTGGCCCACGTATCCTTGTTCATCACAACCTGGATATTGGTGCTGTCTCCTGGAGCTTGGTAGCCTCTGTCACTTGCCCTGATAATGAACCATGTAGGAAGTCCGGAGATGTTGCTAGGGAAGAGATTCTTTCCACTGACCGGGACACCCATCTCGAACATGGAATGCAAGATAATCAGGTTCGACGACTGAGACCCTGTTCCGTTCGCAGTTGCGACGTTGATTACAAAATCGTTCGCGATTCTTCCCATTGCTCTCTCTTTCCCCAACGCTGAGCCCACTCAACTGGTACCTCGCAGGCTGTCGGCGAAGTCTTCGGGTATTATGCGTTGCCATAGCCAAACCACCAGATTTCGAGGTGCAAATCCATCCGTTGCAATTTTCAATGATGGGGGGTTCGGCCGACCGTGCCTATTCCCGAGGAACTGCAGGCGTCATGGGACGAAGCCGCCCAGCAAATGGACAAGGGAGACCCAGAGAAGGCATTGGAAACCCTCCGTCTGGCTTGGGGAAGCATAGAGAATGACAACCAGAGAGCGAGGACTCTGAGACTCGCTGCTGACGCGGGTTCGGAAATGGGTCTGCTAGATGAGAGGAATCAGAAGAGTCACTGGCAGAAGGCGTACAAGAATTACTCGAAGTCCTTGTCATTGAATTCTGGCGACAAGGAGACCAGGAGGAGCATGAACAAGCTGGCCTCGATGATGGACGAGAGGTCCATTTCGTTGGGACTGGGATTCAATATGTTCGACGAGGGAAACCCTACTCCATTGGGGGTGCTGGTAATCCTCGTTTCTTTGGGGATAGCGCTTTCATCTTTCAAGCTGATAACTGATATATTCGATGACCGCGATAATCCAGAGGTAGTTTTTGCGGTCCAATATACCGTGGATGGCCAAAAAATCGAGGGCGAGATAGTGATTGAGCTGTACGAGCACGAGGCACCTCTGCACGTCGCGAGTTTCATCAGTCACGTGAACAACTTCCAGTACGACATGACTGAGTTCCACCGAATAATTGATGGATTCATGATACAAGGCGGAGATATCGAAGGAAGAAGTGGTGCAGGCGGATATTCGGCAATTTACTATGGGATGTGCAATGGGGTAGAAAAGCCAGAGAATGAATGCGCCTTGGAGGATTGGACCATACCTCACGAGCATGATAACGGGCTCAAGCACACTGAGGGGGCCATCGCTGCAGCTCATGCAGGGGTGAACACCGATGGTAGCCAGTTCTACATCATCCCAAGTGATGGCTGCGGCGAGTCGATAAACCCTAGCACTGGGATGGTGGTGCCCTGCCACCTCGATGCGGACGAGCCTGTTGTGGACCCTCAAACAGGTGAAGAATATGAGAAGGACTGCACTGGGGAGGAGACTCCCCAGAGAAATGACGACGGCTCTTGCCACACCGTCTTTGGATACGTGGTATCGGGAATGGAACATGTGAACTCGATCAGCAAAGTGCCTACGACTGCATCAGATTCTCCAGCCGATAAAGTAACTCTAATTTCAGCACAAATCAGAACATAGAGAAAGGCGCCGAAAAAGGCAACTTCATTTACCACCATCATTGGGTTTCAATTGGTGAGAAAATGGACGGTGACGGGGCATTCGGTGCGATATCAGAGTTCGAGAAAGTCGACGGCTCTAGATCCAAGTTCGTCAATCTGAACTCCCTACGCTCAAGTTGCGACTGCAATCTTGAGGATCTGCCATTCACCATCAGGGTTCTTCTGGAGTCAGCATTGAGGAAGTGCGATGGCTTCCTAGTAGTCGAGGAAGACGTCAGGAGGATTGCCGCCTGGTCCCCCGAGATGGAGCCTTCCGAGATTCCATTTAGCCCTAGCAGGGTCATACTACAGGACTTCACGGGAGTTCCGGCCCTGGTTGACATTGCAGCTCTTAGGGACGCAATGACCGTTCTCGGAGGAGACCCGAAAATGGTCAACCCACAGGTCCCAGTTGATCTAGTAATCGATCATTCGGTCCAGGTAGACGTATCGGGCCTATTCCCCGATGCAAAGGAACGAAATCTCGAGATTGAGTATGAGAGGAACTTCGAGCGATACAAGTTTTTGAAATGGGGCCAGCAGAGTCTAGACAACTTCAGAGCCGTTCCTCCTGGAAGGGGGATAGTTCACCAGGTTAACCTGGAGTGGATCGCCAGTGTGGCAAGGGAGGATGAAGGAATTTGGGTCCTAGACACTCTGGTAGGTACCGACTCTCATACTACCATGATCAATGGCTTGGGAGTTCTTGGCTGGGGGGTCGGCGGAATTGAGGCCGAGGCAGTAATGCTGGGACAGCCGATATACATGCTACTTCCAGAAGTAGTAGGGTTCGAATTGACAGGCTCCCTTGATGCGGGGGTCACTGCAACAGACATGACTCTGAGGATTGTAGAGATGCTACGGGAGCATGGATGCGTGGGCAAGTTCGTAGAGTTCCATGGCTCGGGACTGGGAAATCTGAGCCTCCCTGATAGGGCAACTATAGCAAATATGGCCCCTGAGTATGGTGCCACTTGCGGATTCTTCCCGGTCGACGAAACCACTCTTGACTACATGAGGCTCTCAGGGCGTGATACAGATCACGTTGAAAACGTCAAGAGGTACCTGAATGCCCAGGGCCTGTTCTACACTGAATCAACCCCTACTCCAAAATTCACGTCAAACCTGAAATTGGATCTGGGTACGGTGGAGCCTTCTCTTTCCGGCCCGAAGAGGCCCCAAGACAGAGTTGCACTTTCCAGGATGAAGAAGCACTGGAGAGAGAGCCTCAACTCTCCTGTTGGGCACCAGGGCCATGGAATATCTCCTTCGAGGAGCAACGACTCATCACAAATAGAGGGCAGGGATTCCGTACTCTCTCACGGCGATGTAGTTATTGCGGCAATCACCAGTTGCACGAACACGAGTAATCCCAGCGTGATGATTGCTGCTGGCCTTCTTGCAAGGAATGCTAGATCAAAGGGCCTTTCGATCAAACCATGGGTGAAGCCCAGCCTTGCTCCAGGTAGCAGAGTTGTTACCGAGTACTACGACAAAGCAGGGCTCTCGGATGAACTAGACGCCCTGGGATTCAGCGTGGTAGGCTATGGGTGCACTACTTGCATTGGCAACTCGGGGCCTCTCGACGAAGAAATAGAGAATGCGATTGATGAATCGGAGCTAGTTGTGGGCAGTGTTCTCTCCGGTAACAGGAACTTTGAGGGAAGAATCCATCAGAAGATAAAGGCCAATTATCTCGCAAGTCCCCCCCTCGTCGTAGCTTATGCTCTTGCAGGGACTCTGGATATAGATTTCAGCTCCGAGCCTCTCGGGTTTTCCGAATCCGGCGAACCAGTCATGCTTTCTGACATCTGGCCTAGTGACGAGGAGATACGTTCAACGGTGGAGATGGCCATCGGTCCGGAGATGTTCATCAAGAGGTATTCAGACGTTCTTAACGAACCTAGGTGGGACGAAATCCCAAGCGAGTCCAGCGACTTGTACCCCTGGGATGAATCTTCAACATACGTCAGATTGCCCTCTTTCTTCGAGGGAATTTCTCTCGAACCATCACCGATAGAGACGATACAAGATGCTAGCGTCCTGGTAAAGGTCGGTGACTCGGTTACAACCGATCACATCAGCCCGGCCGGAGCATTCCCAAGCAGCGGTCCAGCCGGACAGTATCTGATTAGCAAGGGGGTAAAACCGATCGACTTCAACTCATTCGGAAGCAGGAGAGGGAATCACGAGGTTATGGTGAGGGGGACTTTTGCGAATATCCGGATGAGGAACCAGATTGCCCCTGGAACAGAAGGAGGATTCACTACGCACTTCCCCTCAGGCGAGGTAATTTCGATTCACGAGGCAAGTCAGCGCTATCTTGACGAAGGACGCCAATTGGTGGTCTTAGCAGGTGCACAGTATGGGACAGGAAGTAGTAGAGACTGGGCTGCAAAGGGGACCTTGCTACTAGGAGTTAGAGCCGTGATTGCCAAGTCATACGAAAGGATTCACAGATCAAACCTTGTTGGAATGGGAGTACTTCCACTGACCTTCATGGATGGTCAGGACGCAGAATCACTGGGATTGGACGGGACTGAGACTTTTGACATTCCAGTTTCGGGAGATATCGAGCCGCTATCCGAGATGTCCGTTACTGCTAGGAAGGATAATGGCGATGAGACCAGTTTTTCAGCAATGGTAAGTCTCGAGACACCAGTTGAAGTCGAGTATTTCAGGAACGGTGGCATTCTGCAGACAGTATTGAGGAACCTAGCTAAGAAAGGCAACTGAACAAGAGGCGATTATTTTGGAAGAAGACACGGAGTTTGAGGAAGGATTGCCCGGACCGCCCCCCGACCCGTCCAGCATTCCGTCAGTCGTCAGGGCAATTGGAAGCATGGATATCGAATCAAGCGCTGAAGAGTTTGGAATTGCGACAGCATCAGAACCTAATATTCGTGAATTAAGAGAATTCCTTGATGAAATAGAGGATCTGGAGCCTCTGAGCAACAACCTCTCAGGGGACCCAATGTCAGAGGCTTGGTTGCAAATCCTGATGACACTGGTGGTTAGGGAACACGGGCAGTCATCTATTGAGGTCGGCATGATTGAAACCCTGCTTGGTGACAAGCTAAACAAGGACTCGACCGACATGGCTATTTTCTTGGACAGGCTATGGATTATGGGGCGTTTGGAGAAGGTCTACGGGGGCTCAGATGTGAGTTATTCGCCCAGTCCAAGTTGGCTTGAGATGAAGTAGTGCTCATGGTGCTATTACTATGCAGGAAAAAAACACCCATTGGTAATGCATAAGAGTGGTCGGAAAGTCCGAACACGCATGATGAACGAGAGTAGGACCACCAAAGACGCAGTTGTTAGGAGTAGGAGGGCAGTTTCTCTTGTCTTGCTAATGATGACGTCACTGTTTGTCTCGATGGCCCCTTATGCAGCAGCTTCTCACACCACACAGTATGGCGTCCAAAGGGATCCTCTGTATATCTCGATAGGCGACTTAGATTGTGATGGCGATAACGACATTGCCTCAGGCAGCGGAATGGGACACTTCCTAAGCTTCCTGTATAATGACGGATCAGGCGGTTTCGGGGACCGCCAGGACATACAGATTTCCAACAACGACTCCTTCAGGGCTGGCTTCCGGGACGTTGCTGACGGAAATAGAGTGGAGATTGCTGATGTAGATGGAGATGACGTGAACGACATCATCTACTACCAGCAAAATGTTAGATTCGTCGGAGAGTCATTCGTTAGACCTGCAAACCTGACCGTGCTCAAGGGAGTTTGCAGTGAGCGAGTAAACATGTGGGAGCAGATGTTTGACACAATCACGGTTGTAAATCCCTATTTGCAGGGCTTTGACGTTGGAGACATCAATGGAGACGGAAACGCTGACGTAGTCTTCTCCTCTACAGACTCAACGTTCGCTAATCAATTCATTCAGATTTACAAGGGTCCAGATTACTCTATACCTGCAAATCAACACGCCCCGATATCTGTGCCTCTGACAAGCGGGCTCTACACATCAGTGATGTTAGGTAATTGGGGAGAAGATCTTCAGACCAACCCACTTACAGGAGATCCAATTCCAGGAGAATGCGTAGATCTGGACATTTGGCTCTTGAGAACACCTCCCTACAATGCTGGAGTAGGCTACTCTGCAGGAACATTCGATAACATGACCGTCTTGGAATACGACTGTCTTACGGGAACCTACCCCAACCCAATGGACCCGACATCAACGGGGACGACGCATGAGTTCACTTTGGATGCCGAGCACGACTACCCGCTATATGGGATCGATATAGCAGACACGACTCCCGATGACAACTCCGACGAGTGCGAAGATATGGGGTGTATCGACCTCATTGCCGCTGTAGACGGAATAACCGGAAACATATCTTATGCCACTAGGAACGGGGCAAACTGGGATACGCAGAACTATGTTCCATTCGGAGACTATCTTGCTCCATCTGTGACGATTGCAGATGTTAATCAAGATGGTGAGGTTGACTTCTTTGTTCCTACCTCATTGACACTGCTAGATACCCAGGAGTCCACTGTTCAAAACCAGACCTATCTGCTTAGGCCGAATCTTAGGGCTCTCAACACAGTCCAGATTCTCCTTGCAGACCCAAATAGCGATGGCTACCTTTCACCACTCTCTTTTGATGTCGGACGCAGACCTACAATGGCCATGCCCGGACAGCTTCAAGGTGGCGATTCCAGCGCTCTCGAGGTTGTGATCGGCCAAGCCGACTACACCTACAGGTTCTCCAACAACGCCATGTGGCTGGACACTCAAGGCTATGCCGGACAGGGCGACTACCTCTCTGTGCTAGCATTGGACAACTACGACTTGGGGATTACTCGTGTAGAGATCGAGCCTTCTGTGATGGACCCAGCAACTTTCCAGAACATTGTCGGTGAGGGGAACCGTTGGGTCAATGTTACAGTGAAGAACACCGGATTGATGCCGATTTCCGGAGGAAGCCTGGATGTAGATCTAGAGGTTCGTGAGGTACTAGGAGGCACTGACACCATCGTATACTTCAACGACTTCGAAAGCACATCTGCAAACATAAACACGGGCTCTGCTAGCTTCAACAAGTACTCATACACCGGCGAATATGGGGCAGGCAACTCATCCTGGCATGTCGACGAAGACCGATACTGGGAATCGGGAGTGACATACCAGGAGAACGATGTGGTACATTACAACAATACTGACTACATGTGTGGGAACAACAACACCACATCATGCGATACAAACCCTGAGCAGGATAACTCCTCTTGGGAAGAGGTACTCTACTATCCATGGGAGGCAGAAGCCAATCCAACGAACTACTACTGGGCAGGTGTTAGTCACACCTATGAGTTCGATGATGGTAACTCCTCGGACGTCTCCGGATATTACAACCACATGGACGAGGCCTTGATCCTCGAGAACATAAGTCTCTCAGGGGCTGATGCAGCCTTCTTGGATATGGATGCAATTTGTAGTGCTGGCTTCTTCCAACTCTTCCTCGCTGAGCCTTACGATGTTATCGAGAGGTGGCTGTACGAGGACTCCTGCAGCGTTGAAGTTTGGAGCGATGGATCCGGTTGGGAACCAGTATGGAGATTCGGTGGATGGGACAATGAGAGAAAGTACAGGATTGAGGACAGAGTCTCTAGCGCTCCAGATCCAGAGTACAACGACTACAACGGAGACTTCTACGGCGACTGGCACTCTACTCTGTGGAACAACTATACCGAGGGAGGCGGAATAAAGGACTCTTGCTACATGCCTTATCTTGCCTTCGGGTACCCCTATGCGGGATGTTACGAAGATGGCGGACTGGATCAGAGGGCCGAGACGATCGACTTGACACCATATGCAGGTCAGACTATAGACATCAGGTTCCGCTTCAGGAGCGGCCTAGAGGGATCCGTAGGTCCCGATGGCTCCGCAGACAATTCAGCATTGGACGGCTTTGCAATCGACAACATCACAATCAGGAAGAGGGACGTTACATTCGGCTCTTCAACAATAGAGAGTCAACAACTATCCAATCTTGATTTGGTTGCAGGCGAGTCACTCACAGTTCAACTCACTGCAGATTTCATAGACAATACGACCTACTACGTTTCGACAAAGCTGTCCAATGCTAATCTAGGCTCAGGACAGCCCGACCAAGACGCCACTAACGACGAGGTCAAATTCCAACTAACAGTGAAGAATCTTTACGATCCTGGTCTTATTGAAGAGCCCTGGCTGGATTTAATCAACGGGGAACGCTATGCCTCTGGACTACGGCCAATTACCATTGGAGTCCAGAACTGGGGCAACACTGTTGTTGACTTCGAAGTAGAGGCGAAGGTTCGCAACGCTCTGCCAGAGTTGATTGCAGCCGAGGACTTCTCTGGCTTCCAGCCTATATGGGAGGACGATGGCAACGAGAATGGCAGCAGGCTTGATGACTCCTCTGGGTCAAATGATATGCTGCCACAGAACCAGGGCGTTTTCAAGAATCAGGCATACTGGCTCGGTCACCCATCAGATGGCTATGGCGACAATTGGAACGAGACTCTGACCCTCGAGCCAATCGAGATTTCAGACAGTGGAGCGGATTTCACTTTCCTGACCTTCGACTACTTCGCCGAAGGAGACCATATCGCCGACAGGAACGGCAATGTCCAGTCTGTGCGAGACTTCTCCTACCTGGAGATTACTTGGGTGAAGGAAGGCGAGGTTTACGAGGGCATAATCTACGGAAGTTGGACAGATCTCAACGACAACGGCCTCCGATATGCATACAACCCCTACACCGATTCGATATACAACTACTGTGAGGACTTCGACCAAAACGGACTTTACGAGGAAGTCGAATACGCAGGTGATCACTCGGGAGACATCGGTGAAGACGGATGGGTTTCATGGTTTGACTCTGACAACCTAGTTTCCACCTCCAGAATCGACCTGACCCATGTCCATCTGTTGAATCAGACCAGCGACGACTCTTTCGGATGGACAGAAGAGTGCACCTCTCTGGCTGGCTCCGAAGTGACATTCACGTGGAGATTCTACTCTAATGACGACGGCGTAAATGGCAATGCTGGATACGCGGGATTCGCAATTGACAACATCAGGGTAGACGACTACACATTCACAGACGACGGAGTCTACACCGAACCAGTCACGGGAATGGATGCGGCCCAGAGAAGAAACATCGAAATGGGGACCCATGACTTCCAGAGCGGCTTGTACAGAATCGATCTGATGACGATGTATGACAACACTGACAACACCTCGAAATGGTTCTCAAAGCCCGAGATCAGCCAGGCAAACAACGTATCGACCATTCTCTTCGAGATTGCTAATGCGGACATCACACTACTCCAGGCCGATGTAATCGACTGTGTGGCAGACCCCGTCTACAACTGCGTATACGCGACAAACCCACTTGGCCAAGAGTCCCACGACTTCGCTGTACCATTGCTTAATGGCGTAATCGAAGGGGTCTACGAAGTGACTATGCGAATCGTGGACGAGGATACTGGCCAGACAGTTTTCGAGCAGGTATCTGACAATGGCCCATTCATCCTAGATCCTCACCAGAGATCTCAGGCAAACTGGTCTTCACCCTACAACCAATGGTTCGACGGACACACATACAACATCAGCTTCTTCGCCACCCTAACAGAGTCCGGCGAGTCTTCTGGGAACGAACGGTTCTTCTCGATTACTTTCATGGATCACATCGACATAGCGATACTGTCAGACCCAACAGACCAGAGCAGACTGCAGAGGGTCAAGGGCGATTTGGACGCGATGAACAAGACATACACCCAACTGGAAGTCGAGGACTGGAGCATTTACGGCAAGACCGATTGGCTGGAGCACTACTCCAAGGTACTATTGCCCTGGCAGACGGACTACAACGTAGAATATGGTGATTATTACGAGATACTGGGAACCCCCAATCCCGATAATGCCGATCTTACCCTAACTGAGACGCTAGTCGACTTCATGCATGATGGCGGGACTCTCCAAGTTCATCTGGGCCCCTATCGGAGCAACTACCTGAGTATTGGTAATGAAAATGACAAGCTCCCCTTTGACATGGACATCGTGATGAGGGACCACGTCAACCTAACTACAGACCAGAGGATACACTCCGAGAACATCTCTATTGTTGACGAATTCCACCCCATGATGTCTGGCATCAACACATCTGTCTTTGCCGGAATAAATGGTGGGACGCACGTGGCCCTCTCGGGACTGGATACCAGCCAGGTCAATGCGTACAACCTTCCCCTTGTTTGCAGGGACGGGGCACCCGGTGGAACTGAAGGCGGCCGAATCAGTGATGGTGGGACATTCCATTCCCTCATAGGGGACAGCGAGAATCCAAGCCAGTCCCTCCTGTCGACATGTAACTACGGTCAAGGCGGGATGATCGTCACAACGATTGATGTTGAGAACCCAGCCGTATCCCAGCCGTTCGGCGACTCGAAATTCCCACTACTGTCGAACCTAATTGACTTCCACCTCACGCCATATCCCGACGGCTTCGAGATCGCTGGCGAGGGCTTCCACCTTACCATCGATGGACAGACCCAATCGCTCGACGTCCTAACCGGAGCATACCAGAGGACGGCCATCAAGAGCGGAGCTACTCTAGAGTTCAGCTTCGAGTCGGATGTTCCAGGGCTCATCGCCGACTGGGTTATCGAATCTGCCGACGGCGGGACCGTGACGGGCTGGGACGGAGAGTCCCTTGGCGATGGAAACAGGCATGTAAGCCAAGTCGATCCCTCCACTCCAGTTTCAGGTACGTTCTGCGTATCCGACGAGAGTGCAGAATTAGGATGCAAGATAGATGCCGAGTGGAGGATATGGCTTTACCTACATGACTCGGAAGGCCACACTAGGATTACCAACATCTCAATCTACACAAACGACATCAACGCAGACAGCACACCCCCAGTAGCACACGTCGAGATAATCCAGGATTCAGTATTCCAGGAGCTAGTTGAATTCGTTGGATATCAACAGACCCCCACTGGTAAGGTGGACGATGATGGGAACTGGATTATGATAGACTCACCCAAGTACCGGGTTCGTCTGTCAGATACCGGAACAACCGACCTGAAATTCTCTGCTGCCAACAGCAGTGACATCGGAACTGGAATAATGACCTATACATGGACAATTAGCGGCGATGGGAACCAGGATCACATAGTCCAGCTTCCCAGCAGCCAAGTTGACTGGCATTACACGTTCAGGAACCTCACTCCAAATCAGAACCCAATCATGATTGAACTGGAGGTTACAGACATGCGAGGACAGGACTCAAGTCCCACATTCCGAATATTCTTCGAAGTCGTAGGGGAGCAGTTCGGCGACGAAGAGCCTCAGGTGGACTTTGACAGCATCAACACTGCAGACGGGGAATCCTTCTCCGCTCTTGAGGCGGATATAGTGAACATAACAGGAACAGTAACTGACAACGACATCAGCAATGAGTGCGATGTCACGGTCGAGGCCGTTCTAGACGACATTTCCATCCTAGACGCCTCACCCGCTGTAAAGACCACTAACCACGAGTTAGGTCGGTATGACATACAGACCAACCTCTGTGACGGTGACACCTACACCTTGTCCCTCAACATCTCTCACCTACACTCGGATTACGATGGAAGTGCTGGAATGATACACGTCAGGGTTACGGAGGGCACTTATCAGGTGAGCGAGCAAATCCAACTCTACACGGTAGCCCGATGCGTAGCCAATCCCGAATCCTGTGAGGAAGATAGTGGAAACAAGGCTTCTGGATCGATTAGCAGAGTGGCCTTAGCAGGAGTAGGGGCTACGCTCCTAATTGCGATTTTAGCAATCACTCTGTTCGTAGTAAGGGGTAGAAGGAATGCCCCGGAGGGAGACTCCGTAGAGTCATTCGGAGGCGTCGAGGAGATGGATCCAGTAGAGGCCTACGTTCAGCAACTAGTTGCCCAAGGTTATGACGAACAAATGGCAAGGCAGTACGCAACCCAGTACTACGCCCAGTACTATGAGAAGCAGAGGGGCGGAGGGGGATGACGCTCAGAATGGGACTTCCATGTCCCATTTTGGTGAAACCTTCTCACCCGCCTCCTCTATGAGGCCCAACCTCTCAACAAGGCTGGCGGCTCTGCTTTGAAGGATGTGATTGTACAGTTTAGAGCCCCTGATTTCACTAGGAATGCAAGTCTTCCCGGATGTAGTCTCGACATCTATTGCCCTGTCTAGCAAATATGCAAATTTGTTCATCCTGTCCAAGAGCCCTCGAGATAGGTTTAGAATCGTGAAGTACAATGCAATAATGATAAGCATCACAATGATTGAACCGAAGGGCATCGCTCCAAAAATCATCATTGCAGCCGAACCAAGCAGGAATACGATCGGCATCACAAATGTGAGCAGGAACATCGTTTCAGACATAGGCTTCCTGTTCTTACTCATACTAATTCTATTCCACCATTCATCCTTTTCGTTCTGCGGGAAGAAAACCCCGTCTTTCTCAGACTTGACGGCACTGTCAAACATTCTCCTTATCCCGAAAATCTTCCTTTCAATGGATTTGTTAGGGCCTATCTCCAGGTTTTCCAACAATTCAAGCCTATTCTCTCCTTCCTCGAAATATCCAAGCCTAACGAGAATGGATAGCTGTTCGATTAGGGGAACCATGTCATTCGGGGCAACTACTCGCCTGTCTTCCCACCATTCCAAGGCATTCTCGAGCATCCCCAAGTCATCAACTAGGATCCTCCCCCCAAGGCTCCATGCCTTCGAATTTTCAGGGTCCAACGAAACCACTCGACGTATTGCGGACATTGCCTTCGAAGCCTGAACAAGATCTGGCATTGCCCTAGACCCTCTGGTGGGTACCGGCAGGCTCCACTCCGCTACTGCCATCCATGCCTCAGAATGATCTTCATCGACTTGGACTACCTCCCTAGCCAGTGAAAGGGCCCCCTCCCTGTCACCTCCTTCCTCTGCCTCGATTGCATCAAGCCAGAGCATCTCAGCGCTCTTTGTCACAGTACTTGCATTGGAGGGCTGATGAAGAATGCTGGGGTCGCGCGGTTATCGCCTAGATCTTCCTCTGCCACGACTGCCCCTTCTTCCCCCTGCCGATCTATTTGACGTTCTTCTTCGCCCTTGGGGCCTTCCTGTTGACTTCCCTCGACCCTTGGACTTTTGTCCTCCCCGATGGCCTTTGTTCGGTTTGCGAGTGAAATCTCTGCTGGCTCTTCTTTGGTCTCTCGGATTCTTTCTTCGCGTCCTAACACGCGGTGCAATCTCTATTGGCGAACCCACTGCGGCAACAGTATCGATTCCATCCATCAATGGGTGAATGTGAATTAGAGGCTCATCTACTGGACCAAGGACAGTGTCCACTCTACCCAGAATCTTACCTCCAGAGATTCTGATACTGGCCCCTAGTCGAGGGGTACGACCTTCAAATGAAGCCAGAAGGCCCCCTTCATGAGAGGCTTCCTTTACTCTACCAGAGAAACTCATCTCCCTACCCTCCTCCTTCCAAAGAAGATAGCAAACAGCATCGATAATGACATGGAGGCCATTCCTGGAGCAGGAAGTGAACCCTCGCTTGGCGAGTCCTCGTCTTGCATACTGTCCAGTCCTTCATCGGCAGACAAAGGCATAGCTTCGTTCTTTATCTCAAATTCCTCTGTAGTGCATTTTCCGGACTCATCACATCCAGTTACAGACAACGGGTAAATATCACCCAAAAACAATTGACTTTGATGAGCATTTAGCCAGGTGACTTGCCAAGTGTTACCCGTAATTTCGACCTCACTGAGTTCGACGGGAAATGACACCATGCCGATGCTGCAAGAAATGCTAACATCTTCCCCGTCAGGGTCACTATATTGTCCCGAAATCTTCAATGACGAGTCTTCCCAGACCGTGTTCGAGAAGAAAATCTGGGGAGGCACACTCTCTTTGGATATCCCTAGATCGTACATTTTCTCCATGTAATTTCCTTGGCTATGGTAAGCTCTAACCCAGACAGTTACAGGACCGGGAACCATTCCCGATGAAGGTACTTCCAGGTACTCATCCCCCTCTGTAGTTGCAGTGACTATATTCTGCGGTTCACCTCCTTGAACGAGCGAAACCTCGACCGAAATCTCGGGCCAACCCTCGGTAACTGAGACAGTTATGGGATGGGGATCCTCAAGAATGAGTTTGGAGGAAGAAATGGAAACTGGAACCCCTACGTTCCATGTCCTATTTCCAGAACTGTATCCCGAAGAATCTAACGATTCGCAGGTTACTTCGACCAACCCTTCTACGTCAATCCAGAGAGAACGATCAATGCTCTGGTAAGCCAAACCACCCCCTGCATCTTCTGAGCCAAATACCGAGCAAAGCACTTCAAGATTTGAGACTCCAGACTCGTCATCGAACCAGGAGGAAAGGACTTCCCATGTTGCCAACTTGTTTTGGCCTTCTTCGGCGACTGGTATCCAGGTCCCATTTGGTGGCGCTGCATCAGTCCAAGTAGGGGGGTTGTCTACTGGGATGGGCGAAGTGGTGAAATCTGCGAACAGGTCTTCACCCAAGGGCCACGTTCCTCTCTGTAGACTTGGAAATAGTGTGTATGTCAGACTGCCATCTGCGTTTTCTGTCAAATCATGCGAGGAAGAACCATCTCCTAGGCAGCTTCCCCTTATTGGAGGGGAATCAGTCCCGGGGTTTTCTTCATCTGGGCCAACATACCTGCCTTCGCACTCTTCCCATGAATCAAGCCTAAGTTCTGGCAGCAAAGGGAAGGTGAAATCTAGTCTAGCATTACTCATGTTTGATGAATTGAATGAAACTGTGAAGTCATTAGGATCTGAGATTCCATCTATTTCCAGAGTAGCATTCAGCCAAAGCACTACTCTGCACTCGTCTAGTCCCAGTGATTGATTGATTTCTGTGTCACAGTCCCTTTCTGAAGATGGAATTACTGGAATCTCGTAGCACTCGTCATCAAAGCTAGAATTGCAGTCCCTCCTTTCAGAATGCCTCTCCGGCACTCCGTTGAATTCCCCGATCTCCATGCCATCGTTCTCCCATGTTGTGTTCTGCCAGTCAACTCCAGATCCACCTCTGTGTGGCGATCCATCGCGAATCCCAATCCGAGTAATGCTATACTGCAGGCAGTCCGCTGCAATCATTATCACAGATCCAACTTCGTCAGTCGAGAGCCAACCATCTCCGCCCGAAGGAATAATGTCCTCTAGGTAAGAATCAAGGTCTTCCCTGATGTCATCAGCTAGAGTCCAGTTTATCCAAGCCTTCGCCTCGACTTCCGCTGTCTTCCAATCGTCCTGAATGCGTATATCGAAAATCGCCTGGTCATAGATGAACATGTCCTCGAATGTGATTGACCCGCATTGTTCCTCAAAGGAACCCCCTCCCCCGAACTGATCCATCCTTCCCGCATCTTCGTCCATGATTGAATTTGTAACAGGATAATGAATTAGTGATGAAATAATTACAATCGTGAGCCCGATTGAAGAAAACCTGATCGCCCTGTCCACTATACGTGTGAGGATATTAAGGAAGATGATTCTATCGGAAAATTTTGAGAGTTTAGGGTCTCCTAAATTTAATATAGAATTGGTTTTTCGTAATTTTTAGGGATACCTAAAATGATAAGGAATAAGACGACTGCATCACTAATGATTGTAATAATGCTATGCTCAACTCTTTCTGGTTGTGCAGGAGATGACGAAGAACCACTGGATTCTTTGGTAATTGCCTATGAGGTTAAGGATGACTACGAGAATACAGATGAGAACCCCCAATTATTCGCGGACTATCTTTCCAACGAGCTAAATTACGACGTCACATTGTACAGTGTTGATTCTGACGGAGCCATGATCGAGGCCCTTAGATTCGGAAACGCCGACATTGCGCTTATGGACGGTGGCGCTGCGTGGGTCGGATGGCAACAGTATGATCTTCAGGTTCTGGCTGCAGATCAGAAGTCCGATGGAAGGACGTATTATGATGCCCACGCCTGGGTTTTAGCAGATAGCGCGATGGCATCCGCCCACCTAGATGACGACCCATATACGGACCCGTTCGCTCTGCTCCAGGGCAAGACCTCGTGCCATACTGGTTGGCTGAAGTCAGCTGGGATGCTCCTCCCCATGGGTTTCCTCATTGGTCATGGATATGCAAATGTCGTCGGTGATCCAAATGACATTGAGACTCTGCGAAACACAGTATACGGCTTCTTCAATGAAAACGCCTCCATCCCCGATTCAGGCACGCCTTACTACGGCTACGGAGGTGCGGTAAAATGCCTATCAGAGGGGGTCGGTGACGTGGCTTTCGCCAAGGACAGC
>MDSZ01001168.1_pt1 | contig 19928 bp, 20 predicted proteins | sample 811201 | NCBI WGS metagenome assembly MDSZ01 (sample SAMN05326647, study PRJNA326480) | marine metagenome | isolation source: seawater | place: Indian Ocean: North | collected 2010 | reverse complement strand
TTTGTAATTAAATAATCTAAATTTTTTTTATAACTTATTTTATTTTCTTTAAAAAAAAACTTTATATAATCGTGTGCCTGGTTTCGTCTTCTCCACCAATTTTTAGACAAAAATTTAAAATTTGATGAAATATTTGTATTTGTTTGTCTATAATAAGTTAAATTCTCTTCTATAAAAATTAAATTTTTAAAAATAAACTTTGATAATATTCCTAATCTAAAATCTAACCAAATATCTGGAAAATCTTTAAAATTAATCAAATTAAAATAATCTTTAAATTCTTTGCTTCTTAAAGATATGCAACTTGTTGGTGGAAAATAAGACCAAAAATTTTTTAAAAATTTACTTTTTTTCTTTATAAATTTTGTTTTATTTTCAAATTTTAAAATAGGTAGATCATAAATCATTAAGTAATTTTCATTTTCTTCAAATTTATTTACTACTTTTTCAATTTTTTTTGTGTCAAAAAAATCATCACTATCACAAAGCACAATTATTTCACCAGTAGAAAATTTTAAACATTCACGGTAACTCTCCATTTGATCATAAGAGCCTACTCCAATTTTTTTGCTTTTCTTACGTACAATTGAAGTTTTATTTTGATATTTTTTTAAAATTTCAATAGAGTTATCATTTGAACTATCATCAATTATTATAATCTCTATATTTTTATAAGTTTGATTTATTAATGAGTCTAAACATTGACTTAAAAATTTTGCGTTATTATAATTTACTACTAATATTGAAACTTTATAATTAATCTTTTTTAACATAAATATATTCAAAACTTTTTCTGAAAGGCATTTTAGATTTATAAACCTTTATAAAATGATTTTTAGTAAGAAGTGAATTTATATCTCTAAATGTATATTCTTTTTCTATCATATCATCAAAATGATGTTCAAAAAGTATGATTTTTACTTTCTGAAGATAATCTTGTAATCCTATAAGAATTTCCATTTCATGCCCCTCGGTATCAATCTTTAAAAAATCAATTTCTTTTATATTTTTTGAAATAATATAATCTTTAAGAGTCTTAGTTTGTATTTCAATATTCTTAAAATAATCATTATTTGAAAAAAGATTTAATATTCTTTTTTTTTTTTTAAATACTTTGATTCAAAATTTAATTTACTAAAAGTTGATGAGCTACTTTCTTTCACTTGTTTCAAATAAAGTTTTTGATTACAAGAGCTTAAAGCTATATTTTCTAATATAACTCCTTCAATTTTAAGTTTATTAATGTTTTTTTCTAGTATCTTAAAGTTAATAGGGCTGGCTTCAAAAGAATATATTTGGCTTATATCAAAATTCTTTGAAAATAACTTTATTGTTTCTCCTTTGTGCGCCCCAATATCAAAAAAAATGTTTATTTTTTTTAAATTCTCACTTTTAAGAAAATTCAATATTTTTCTTTTATGAAAAAAATCAAATATATCTAAAATAAATATTATTATTTTTTGGATCATTTATTATTAACAAAAATATATGTGTTCCATTTTTTTTTCACATTTAATCTTAAATTTTCATTACAATTAAAGTCATTTGTAGAACATTTTTCATAGTTATCAGTTAAATCATGCATTAAATTATGAAATCTATAATGATGTGCTGAAATTCTAAAAGAATTGTCTACAAATGGTGCAAAATTATATTTATCTATTTCATCATTTATTCTGGAGATGTTTCGAGTAAAAAAAATAATGAAAGTAATTATTAATAAAGCAACTAATCTTTTTTTGATTTTTAAGACATCCAAAGAAAAAGTACTTAGAATAAATGCTGTTGGAATAAAAAAAAATATTGATATTAAAACATAACCACCATATCTTAATGATGGATGGTTATAAAACCATTCAACCAGTAAGACAAAAATCAAAAAATATAAGAAGTAAACATTTCTGTTTAAAATTAATTTTTTTTTTTGCTTTGAATAAAAAATGATAATTAATAAAAGAATTATGAAAAAAATACCTAGTAAAAAATCACTCACTTTGTTAAAAAAATAAATTTCAATCCAGTTTTTAAACCAATTAAAGCCTTGAATATATATTTCAGGATTTTCAGTCCTGAAATTTGGCGTTGCTCCAGCTTTTGACCATTGTTCATACCAATTATTCATATTAATTACATCAGTTTTTGAAATTGCCCAACTCAAATCATTAAAACAAGTAAAATGAACTGGATACAATAAACATCCACTATTAAACAAACTTAATGCTGATATTAAAAAAAACATTAAGCAGAAAAAATAAAATGATGGATTTTGTAAAAATATTTTTATCGTCTTAAAAAAACTATTTTTACTTTTTAAAAAAAATGCAACTGGTAATAAAATTAAAATATATAAAACATAAAAAGCTTTCAATGATATTACGATAGTTAAAATCAATAAAATTTTTGATAATTGAAAATCATCAAAAACCTTCATATGAATTAAAAAAAGTATTTCTGCAAAAAGTAAAAATATTAATATTTGTGCAGATCTATCTGTGCCATGTTCAGCAATTCTATAAAAAAAAATATTAATAAATAAAATACTTAAAAGATAAAAATAGAAAGTTAAATCAAAATTATTTTTTTTCAATGTTTGAAATAAATTTCTTATAAAAAGAAAATTAACAAAACCTAAAATGAGAATAGATGCTAAATGGAAAAAATAGAAATTAACAAATGGGAGATAAAAAATAGAATTAAGATAAAAAATTGAAGATGATGTTCTAAATCCATGATTAAATAAACCTATCCCAATCATTAAAGGATCTTGAGTTAAGTAATAACTGTAAGCAAAATGATAATATGGAAAATCATCATGTGTTTTAAAAATTATTAAAGAAATAAATAATGTTATAAAAATAGCGAAACATAAAAATATTTCTCCTTTTTTATTTTTGTCAAAAAAATAAATAAAAAAAAACAAACCTATTAAAATTAATACTGAGTTGTGTTGTAGAGAATGAGAATAAAAAAAACTACTTGTATAAGAGTAAAGTATGAGAAAAAGAATTCCAAATAAACCACTGTAACCATAATTTAACGTATCATATCTATAAAAAAAAATTTTAGCAAAAAGGTTGCCAAAACCAATAACAGATAATAAAACAAGATTGTATAGTGAAAAAATTAATAGAAAATTTATAACCATTTACTAATTCAATTATTACATTTTACCTTTCAATTCCATTTATTTTTTTAAAATATTAATAAATTGTAATTATCATCTTATTTTATTTAATTATTTGATTTTATTTATGAATTGATACTGTATAAATTTTTGATGGAAAATTTAACCTTACTAATACCTGCTAAAAATGAAAGTGAGTCATTACCTAAAGTAATAAAAGAAATAAATAATCTTAATTGTAAGAAAAAAGTAATTCTAAGAAAAGAAGATACTTCAACTATTAATGCAATTAAAGACTTGGATGTTGAAATTATACATCAAAATAACCATGGATATGGTAATGCATTAATAAATGGTATTAATAGTACTAATACAGAATATTTTTGTATATTTAATGCCGATGGATCATTTAATCCAAAAGAAATTTTAGATTTTATGACATTATTAAAAAAAGAGAGAAAAGACTTTGTTTTTGCCTCTAGATATCAAAAAAATTCAGGTAGTGATGATGATACAATCTTAACCTATATTGGTAATAAGTTTTTTACACTATTAGGAAAAATACTTTTTCGTCTTCCTATCACAGATATTCTTTACACTTATGTTATTGGGAAAACGGAAAAAGCTAAAAATCTTAATTTAAATCATCAAGATTTTGCTTTTTGTGTTGAACTTCCAATAAAAATAAAAAAAAATAAAATGAACATGATTTCGGCTAGCTCCTATGAAAGAAAAAGAATTGCTGGAAAAAAAAAAGTGAATGAATTTAAAGATGGTGCACTTATCCTAATAAGTATGTTTCTTTTATTTTTTAAAAAAGATTAATCTATTCAACTTAAAATAAAGAATTAAATATATCATAATGTTTATCAAAATAAGTATTAGTAAAATCTTTGAGCTATTAATAAAGTAAATTGATATTGAAAGTGTTAGAAGATTGTAAAAATTGATGAAAATTCCACTTAAAGAGTTGGTGTATTCATTATCTTTTAAAAATTTTTTATTCTTCAAATAAATGTAAACAAGATGATGAAGGTGATTATTATCAGCATTTGATAACTTTTTTCTTAAATAAATTCTTCTTAATATGGAAAATAAATTTTCTATAGCTGGATACCATAAAATTGAGGCAACAAAATATGGAGAAATAAGTGAATAGTTTTCATAAGCAAATTTAATAGAAATAATTCCAATTAAAAATCCTATGGAATAAGTCCCAGAATCACCAAGAAATGCTTTTCCAAAAAAATTAAAAGATATCATTATCGAAAGAATAATTAATAAATTTTCAATTAGATGGTAATCTAAATAAAAATTATTTTGTTTAGATGCAAAATAAAGAGCTGTTAAACAAAAAATAAAATAGCCTAATACAAGCGTATTTAAACCATCCATAAAGTTAAAGCCATTAATAATGACTAATAAACACATGAGAGTAAAAAAAATATTGAAAAATTTCATTTCTAAAATTTTATCTATTGTATCTATTGAAATTGAATTAATTTGAAGGTCAAATAAAAAAATACTTAACAAAATTATCGATGTCTGAAAAATTATTCTTTTTGGAGGTGAGGCTAAAATATCTAAATCGGAAAGTAAGCCTAATAAGTACAAAAAAAATATAAAAATAAATAAGTAAAAACTGTCATTAAATGTTGTAATGAAAAGGAAAATAATAAAGATTAATCCACCGGTTAATGGTGTATATTTATTTGTTATAACTTTTTGTTTATGTTCAGAAATTTCTTGTTTATCTAAAAGAATTTTGAAATGAGTTAAAAACTTATTTAAGATAAGATGTATAAAAAAAAATAAAATAAATTTAATCATCTATGAAGTTATTTTTTGCAAAAAAGTTTTTTTAATAAAATTTAAAGATAAAATAGCCACAAAGAATATTGATTTAAAAAGATTAAATTTTTCATATTTATAATAAACTACAAAAGCATCTCTTATTTTTTGTAATGAATATTCTATTGAGTTTTCATTTTTTCTCCAAGAAACTAAGTTTTTTTGTATCCCACAAAATTTGAACTTTTTCGATAATTTTAACCATAATACAAAATCCTCTTTAGTTTTAATATTTGGAAATTTAATCTTTGATTTGATTTTCGAGCTGATTATCACAGTCGATAATCCAATATCACAAGAATTAATTAAATTATCATAAGTTATATCTTTTTTTATTTGCATATAACCTAACTTATCACTCATTCTACTAATTATCTCATAATCAGTATGGCTAATTAGACAATTATTTTTTTTCATATAATCTAATTGTAATTTTAATTTATTTTTTTTCCATAAGTCATCACTATCAAGAAACGCGATATATTTTCCTTTACTTTTTTTTATTCCAATATTTCTAGATTTTGCTACTCCAATATTTTTTTTATTAACGATTATTTTAATTTGTTTAAAATTTTTAGTTAATCTTTTAATAAATTTTAAATCAAATTTATTTGAATCATCATAAATTATTATAATTTCAATTTTCTTATAGGATTGATTTATAATAGACTTTATAGTTGATGAGATATAATTTTTTTTTTTATAATAAGGAACAATTACTGATACTAAATCCATAGAAATCTTAATTGTTTTTTCATTAAACTCTTTAAATTAATTCCAATTCTTTGGCATATTTTTTAACAGCAATATTAACTGTAAACCGGTGTAACTTTTTTTTACTTAATAATATTTTTTTTTTGTATTTACTTAGATTATTTATAATAACATTCATTTTATTAGCTAGTATTTCATGATTATTAATTTTTAAAATTAATCCTCCATCACCATTTAATAAAATATCATTAGCACCACTTACATTTGAACTAATAGATGGTATTTCAAAATTAACTGATTCAATCAAACAATTTGGCATTCCTTCGTAATAAGAAGTAAGTACAAATAATTTTGCATTTTTATAAATTGAACCCATATTTCTTTTCCAGCCAAAAAATTTTACTTTTTTTGTTAAATTTAATTTTTTAGCATACTTTTTTAATTTTTTTTTGTCCGGACCATCCCCACAAAAAAATAGTTGATAATTTTTATTTTTTTTGGAAAAAATATAAAAAGCTTTTAACATTGTTATTTGATTTTTTTGTTTACACAATCTACCAACATTAAGAATATAATTTTTTCTAATATTTTTACTTTTCCTTAGAAGTTTATTTAATGTTGGATTGTAAAGTAAAATTACCTTATCTTTGTTAATTAAAAATCTTCTCACACAATTTTGGCTTTTTATAGCATTGGTAATTATTTTATTGGCAAAATTATATGTAATAATTTTTGTTATTGTAACTAAAATAGCAAAAAACCTATTATCTGCATTCAATAATGCACCACATGGATCCTCTGAGACTCTAATTGTTATTTTTAAATTAATAAAAATTGATAATAAAACTGGAAAAAAATGACTTTGCATTGAGAAATATTTTGTAGAATTTTTATTTAACTTAAAAAATAATTTTATTAATTCTTTTGATGCAAAAAAACTAGACAAAATTCTATCATTAATAAAAAGAAATTTACGTTGTTGATTAATTATAAATCTTAAATTCTTAATATTTTTTAAATCGTTTGGTTTTTTATTTGTAATTAAGTAGACAATATTTTTTTTTGAAAAATATTTAATTAAATTAATTAATACTACAGAAGCTCCTCCATTTTCAAATGATGGATAGAAAAAAACAACATTTTTCATAACTGTAAAATTTTAATCTTAATTAAAATACTTGCTAATATCCTTTCTTATACATAAAAAATTTGATAAATGAAAAATGTTATTATTAGGGCTGTTTACGTCAACTTTTCTTAAACCAGAATTAAATGGCAAGATTATGTATAAATAATAATTATTCAATAATTTAGAAAAATTTATCAAATTTCTATTTAAAAACAAATTATGCCAATTCATTTCAAATTGAATAAATTTTGGTTTAGATTTTTTAATAATATTTTTTGCACCTAATAAAGTTTCAAATTCATATCCCTCAGTATCAATTTTAATAAAGTCTATTTTATCAAAATATTTCCAAAAATTTTTTTTTATTACATTGTCAAGTGTATCTGTTTTAATTCTATCATAATTCAATTTTTTATTTTTATTGTAAGTAAATTTTTTTATTCCATCAGATAAACTTGAAAGTTGAGATTCTTTATTAAAATAATAAATTTTTTTGACACCTCTATTGCTAGAAATAGCAATTTGTTTAACAAATAATCTATCCTTAAATTTTTTATTTTTTTTCTTTATCTCTTTGCAATTTTTAAAAAAAGGATCAATAGCTATAACTTTTGAATTAGTTTTTTTTAATAACAGATTCGTATAATTTCCATGGTGAGCACCAATATCTAAAGATAATTTAATTTTAAAATTTCTAATTTTTTCAATTACATACAACTCACCAGTTAAAAAGAAAGAACCAAAATTTTTATATCCAATAGATCTTAGAGTAATGTGCAAAATTAATCTGTTAAAATGATAAAAAATTTTTTTTGAAAAAATATAAACATAAATATTTACTAAGATTTTTAAAAAATACATTCTAATTTATAGTTTTCTTAAATATTCATTTAAGACTTTATAGTGTGAAAATTTGCTGAAAAGTTTAATTTTTTTATATGCTTCCAATTTTTTACTTAAAATAATTTCTGGTCTCAAATTTTTATCTTTCATCATTTTGTCAAATTTTTCTAAAAATGAATTTTCATTTCCTTCTTCATATAAATAGCCACATCTATCACCTTTTTCTATAAATTCTTTTGGTCCACTCTGACAATCACTTGTTAAAATTATACTTTTTGCAGCAGCAGCTTCAATTAAAACAAATCCAGGGTCTTCCCATTTAGATGTCAACACAAAACAATATGACTCAGATAAATAATTGTAAATATTATCCACATAACCAACTAACTCTATTTTGTTTTCTAATTTTTTTCTTTTGATTAATTCAATTAAATCTTTTTTTAATTCACCTTCACCTAATATCTTTAATTTTATTTTCTCATTTTTTTTTATAATCTCAGAAAAAACATTAATCAAAAAAAAATGGTTTTTCTGATTAGTAAGTCTTCCTATACTTACTATTGTATTTCTATTATTAGTGTTATGTGGGATTTTTTTTCTTATTTCTTCAATTTCAATTATTGGGTCTCTTAATAATGAAACTTTGTCATGAGAAAATATTTTTTTTGCAACTAGATTATTTTTAGTTTCTAGTGTAGGCACAAAAATCCTGTCAATATTTTTTTCTGAAATTCTCCATAAAAAACCTCTTAGGAAATTTATTTTAGGTAATCCTGATATTCTTAGAACAAATTTACATCTAAATTTAAAAAAAAAAATTAATATTAAAGGAAGCGATGTAATTAGATGAAATATGACTATATCTTTCTCATTTCTTTTTTTTAGAAAAATTAAAAATTTTATAAAACTATAAAATGAAATAATTAAATAAGACAATCTGCTTTTTAAAAATGAATTTCTTGGTAACTTTTTATATATAAAATTTCCTTTAGTTAATTTTATCTGTTTAATTGAATTTTTGTCTAATTCATTTTTATATTCATCCCATTCTCCAATTACATTTAAAATAATTGGTTCATGAAGCTTTTTAGAGAATTTATTAACACTTTTTGCTGAATTTAATACAGCTTTAACAGTTGCTACTTTATCAATAAAAGGACACCAATAATATAGGTTCATTTAAATAAGATTAAGATATTCCTATTTTATAATTTAAAATGAAGATTAAGCAATTTTTTTTTTTATTTTCAAACCTTTTAGATGCTGGTGCAAGTAATTCTATATTAAACATGTGTAAAAAATAAATTTAACAATAAATAATATTTTTATAATTAAATTTTTTAAACCTTCCACGAGTGTCGAAAATTATTTTAGAATTTTTTGCTAAAAAATTATAATTATATGAATCATGATCAGTAATCAGGATTGCAGCAGAAAATTTTTTTAAATTGGTTTTACTTAATTTTATTGACTTTTTTATTATCTTATTTGCTCTTCCTAAACGTGTCTTTTTAAAATAAGGATCATTATATTCAAATATTACTCTATTTTTTTTTAATATTTTCATAATCTCGTATGATGGTGACTCTCTATCATCATCAATATTTTTTTTATAAGCTAGACCTAATAATAAAATTTTTGGTCTTTTAATCTTTAAGTGTTTAAGAACCTTTTTTACTATCCAAGATGGTATAAAAGAATTAACCTTTCCTGCTAATGATATAAATTTAGGATCATATCCATATCTTCTTGAGATCCATTTTAAGTAAAATGGATCTATTGGAATGCAATGACCACCAAGTCCTGGCCCAGGTAAAAATTTTTGGAATCCAAAATTTTTAGTAGCAGCTAAATCAATCACATCAAAAATATCTATTTTAAGTTTGTCACAAACAATCTTTAACTCATTTACAAGACCTATATTGATTGACCTATAAATATTTTCTAAAAGTTTTGATAATTCCGCTGATCTAATATCTTTTGCCTTTACTCTTTTATTTGCAATATGTGAATAAATTATATCAAGTAAATTCAAACATCTTTTGGTGTAACCACTAATTACTTTTGGCGTTTTTTTATATGAAAATGTCTTATCTCCAGGATTCTCTCGTTCTGGAGAGTAACCTAAAAATAAATTTCTTCCAAATTCAGTATCCTTTTTTTTAAAAAATGAGGCAAATTCTTTTGTTGCTCCTGGATAAACAGTGCTTTCTAAAATAATTACTTGGTTATCTCTAATTATACTTTTCATTTTTTTTGAACATCTAAAAACATAGCTCATATCTGGCTTCATATTTTTTAATGGCGTCGGCAAGCAAACCATAATCACATCACATTGCTTTAAAATATTATAATTATTACTTAAATTTTTTTTATTTTTTTTAAAATAATTAAATTCAAATAGATTATGATTTTTAATATAAGATTTCCCCTGTTTTAATAAATCAATCTTATCTTTATCATTATCTATACCAATAACTTTAATGCCAGATGATACAAATCTTTGACAAATAGGTAGGCCAACATATCCTAAGCCTATTACTCCTAATACAAATTTTTTTGATTTAAGTTTGTTTATTAAATTTTTTTCCATTTTATTTATAATAAGATAGATACCATTCTATAAACTTTTTAATCCCATATTCTGTTCCGAACTTTGGTTTATAATTAAAGTCTTTTTTTAATAATGAAATATCAGAATGTGTTTTTATTACATCGCCTTTCTGACGTGGTAAAAATTCTTTTTTTGATTTTTTTTTTAAGTTTTTTTCAATCAAATTAATATATTTTATTAAAGAAATTTTTTTTCCATTTCCAATATTATAAATTCTTCTATGGTTTTTTTTACTACTCTTAACAATGCAAAAAATTGCGTTTACAATATCATCTACATAAGTAAAATCTCTTACATGATCTCCTTTATTAAATACTTTTATTTTTTTCCCATCGATAATATTTTTTGTAAATTGAGTTAAAGCCATGTCTGGTCTTCCCCATGGACCATAAACTGTAAAAAATCTTAAACCAATTGTTTGAATTTTATATAAGTTATTATACGCAGCTGCCATTACCTCATTTGCTTTTTTTGTAGCTGCATAAAGTTGAATAGGATTACTTGTTTCAAATGATTCTTTTAAAGGAAATTTTTTCTGCATACCATAGATGCTACTTGTACTTGCATATAAAAATTTTTTCACATTAAATTTATTAGCTGTATCTAAAATATTAAAAAAACCATTAATATTATTTTCTACGTATGATTTAGGGTTAATTAATGAATATCTTATGCCTGCTTGGGCTGCTAAATTAATAACACACGTAATTTTATTGTTTTTAAAGATATTCTTCAACGATTTTTCGTTTTTTATATCAATTTTGAAAAATTTAAAATTTTTATATTCATGAAGAATGGAGTTTCTCTTTTTCTTTAAATTTACATCATAATAATCATTATGATTATCAATGCCTATTACATTAAATTTTTTTTTTAACAACAATCTAGCTAAATGAAATCCGATGAAACCTGATGTGCCTGTTATAAGTATATGCATTTTTAATTTTATATTTATTTATACCAAATTAAATTTCAAAACAATTTAATTATAATTTATTATTTTTTATGACAAATGAATCTAATATTTTTGGATTTAAGGGTATATGATTATTTGGAACAGCAATTTTAAAATTTTCTCTCTCCTCATAAAGTCTATAAGATATTGTAGAGGTTGGGGAAAGGATTGTTTTTGATAATTTTTTGATATCATTTAATTTTTTATCAAAATTAAAATTTTTATTTAGTTTTAATATTTTTTTAAATTTCATTTTAGGATGAATCTTTATTCTAAAAATATTTTTTTTTTTTAAATTTCTCAAAAAATTTAAAATATCATAGCAATCATGCAGACCTAAATAAACTGTGTTTTGTGTGAAGTTTTTATTTTCATTTTTAAATTTTGAATTAATTTTTTTTTTGGATAATAAAACTTTTACTTTTTTAAAATTATTTAAATATGCTGGTTTTGATACTTTAAATTTACATATAATTTTATTAGGAAAAAATTTTTTTGATCGAATATAATTAGAAAAGTTTTGCCACATTAATCGCTCTGAATAAATTCCATGCTGATATCCAACCAATAAAATATTAGAAATATTTTCTTTAAAACATTTATTCAAGAAATAGCCAAAATTATACTCAAACATGTAATAATGGAATTCATCAAAATTATATTTATTTAATATTTTTTTGAGAGTCTTTTCATATATATAAAATTTGTTTAAATTAATGAGCGATTGAAAAAATAAATTAAAAAAAATTTTTGAGACATCTGTATTGTTAATTTTAAATTGGAATTTCTTAACTTTATTAAGAATATAAATGTTTTGAAGAGATTTGAATAAATAAAAAAAAATATCAGTTAAATTCATAAATTTTTCAACAATTATCAATTTCTTAATTTTTTTTACCTCAAAAAAAGTTTTAATATTTTTTGACAAAGAATTATTTAAATGTGTTTCGTCAGTAATTTGAAAATTAATTTTCACATTATTATTATCAAAAAAAATTTCTTTATTATTTTTATAAAAATTTGGATATAATGATAAAAAAGCTTTTTTATCATTCGATTTTATATCATTATCATGTCTGAAAAATTTTATAACTAGCAAAAATGAAAATGTTTTTATAAAAAAAAATAATGTTGAAAAAATATAGCTCAAAAAAGTATTTTTTTTATTTTTTTTGGACAAGTCAATTATTTTTAAATTTTTGAAATTTATTGTCCTATATAAATCTATAAAATATTCATCATCTGTATAGATTTCAATTTCTTTAAATTTTTTATTTTCAATAAATTTTTTTAATTCAAAAAAATAATAAATCTTATTATATATATTTAGTTTATCATTTCTTTGGTTAAAAATTTCCAATAATTCAAAATTTATCTTTTTTTCATTTTTTATTATTTTTAAAAGTTTAAATAATTCTTTATTTAAATTTTTTTGATATTTTTCAAATTTTTTTTCAGAAAAGAAATTGTTATTTATATAATTACAATTTTTTGTATTTACTTTTCCATATGAAATTTGAAAAACGATTGAATTATTTAGTAAAAAATCATTATCTTTTGATAAATCTAAAACTACAAATTTATTATACTTTTTCAATTTTCAAATATCTTATAAATTGTATCATTTAAAGATCCAAAATCTAAAATTTCCTGAATTTTAGGTGAACCAATTTTTCTTAAAGAAATAAATCTTGGAAATTTATTTCTTGTCTTTTTATCTAAAAAAACACCTGCATAAATATCTGAATGTATCTTTTTGTTGTTTTTTTTGGGCACTGATAATCTGATAGGTAGATTGTATTTTTTAAGTAAATTTTCAGTTAATTTAATAATTTTTAAAATTTCATTATTTCTTTTCTTTACATCAGACATCATTAACTCACATATCATTCCAAGTCCCACAGCTTCACCATGTCTTATAAAATCTTTTTTTAAAAACTTATCTGTTGTCATTTCAATGGCATGAGCGAAAGTATGTCCAAAATTTAAACTCAGTCTTTTATTTTTTTCTTTAATGTCTTTTTCAAAAAATTGAATCTTTGTTTTTAGAGTTTCTAAAATTATATTAGATAAATTCTTGTTATTTCGTCTTATGTGTAATGACTTATCTTTTATTAAAAGATCAAGTATTTTTTTATTTCCAATTAAACCACATTTAATAATTTCTGCAAAACCTGAGAAAAATTCTCTATCAGGAATATCATCTATTACTTTTTCGGAAATATAAACTATATTTGGATGATAATAATTTCCCAAAGAATTTATTATACCTTTGTAGTTTATTCCTGTTTTGCCCCCAATGCAGCTGTCGACGATAGCTGTCATAGTTGTTGGTATATGAAAATATATAGTACCTCTTAAATATAGTGAACTTACGAGACCACACATATCTCCAATTACACCTCCCCCACATGAAATGACCAGTGAGTTTTTTGAAAATTTATTTTTTATTAATGTATTAAATAAGTTTAGAAAATTTGTTAAATTTTTATTTACTTTTTTTCCTTCTAATTGCTTAAAATAAACAATGTTGCCTGTTAATTTAAGTTTAGTCTTAATGTTTTCAATAAATTTTTTTTTTATATTTTTATCATAAATAAATAATATTTTTTGATCAGATTTTAGATCTCTGATATCTTTAATAATTCTATCAATTATATCTTTTGAATAAATTACCTTATATTTTTCATCTTCTACTTTATAAGTTATTGATTGAGCCATTAATTATTTATAAAGTTTGAAAAATTTGTCTTTACTCATTTGACTTTTTGCTCTTTTATAATCCTCAGCAACATCTACGGAAAAACTGTCACCTTTAAGATTAATTGTTTTTATTTTAAGTCCTATTTCTAAAGCTCTCAAAAGTTCAATATCCTCTATTTTCTCAAGTTTAGTCTGCTTACTCTTTGCGTATTTAATCAATGCTTTAGGTTTGAATGAAATAATTGATAAATGTTTCAAAAAAAATTTATTTTTAGATTTTGCTTCGTATGGAATTTTAGATCTTGAGATATACATCACCTCATTTTTATTATTGGTTATTACTTTTACGATACTTGGATTATCTGGAAATTGTACCCTAAGGGTTGGCAGTATTATGTCTGCATCATTATTCTTTTGATGAAATTTAATCACTTCGTCAATATGATATGGACTTACTAATGGTTCGTCCCCTTGAATATCTAAAACAAAATCATATTTATTTTTTTCTTTAACAAATGCTTCCGCAATTCTCTCTGTGCCATTTTTATGTAAAGCAGATGTCAAAATTGAATTAGATTTATATTTTTTTGCTACTGATATAATTTTTTTACTGTCTGTACAAATAACAATTTTTTTTAACAGTTTGGACAATTTCGCTCGTCTATATGTATGAATTACAAGAGGCAATCCACTAATTGGTAGTAATGCCTTTGCTGGTAATCTTTCAGAGCCTATTCTTGATGGGATTAATCCTAAAACTTTCATAATTAACTCCCAGTCCAGCCACCATCAATATTTATTGATGTTCCAGTAATATAACTAGATAAATCTGATAATAAAAAACAAACTAAATGGCTTACTTCATTTGGTTCACCCCACCTTCTTTGAGGAATTCTGCTCAATGTCCAATCATATAATTTTTTTTTACTTTTAAATTTTCTATAATATGATGTTTTAATAAATCCTGGATTTATTATATTTGCTCTAATATTTTCTTTTGCCATTTCAGATGCAAAAGATTTTGTAAGTCCAATTAAAGCTGTTTTTGTTGAAGCATAACCAGCTAATTCTGAAAATCCATTATTACCAACTATTGAACCAATGTTAACAATTGAACCATTAATCTTTTTATTTTTTAAATAACTTGTAAACATTTTCATATTTTCAAAAATTGAAAAAAAATTTGTTTCAAATAAATTTTTTATTTTTGTTTTTGTAATATTCTCAAAATTCAATCTTTGTCGCTCTCCAGCGTTATTGACAAAACCAGAAATGGGTCTTTTATCTTTTTTAGATTTTAAAATTATGTTTTTTAATACATTTATATTTTTCACATCTCCTAAAAAAATTTTACAATTTTTAATTTTATCGAATTTTTTGATATCAGATTTTGATCTAGTTATTCCATAGACAAAACCACCATATGAAATAATTGTCTTTAATATTTCCAACCCAAGACCTTTACCGACTCCTGATACAATTATATTTTTATTTTTTAACATTATTTAATTAATATTTTCTTGTTTACTAATTAGATTATAGACATTTAAAAGTTTCTTTGTGACTAAATTAAGGTCAAATTTTTTGATTGTTTCATGTAAATTTGGTTTTAAAGACTCAATTAAAGAAAAATTATTCCATATATCATTAATTTTGTTAGCCATGATATCTAAATCTTGGTCTTGAACAACAAACCCATTAATATTGTCTTGAATCAGTTCATTAGCACCTTTTTTATTAAAAGTAATAACTGGTGTTTCAGCTGCAATCGACTCAAGGAAAGTAATACCAAACGACTCTACCCTTGATAAATTTACATATAAATCAGAATCAATATATTTCTTAATCAATTCTTTGTTCGGAAAATAATTTTCATTTTTATCATACATATCATCAATGATTTCAAAATTTTTGGAATTATCTTTTATTATTTTTTTATCTTTGAGTAGAAATGTTTTTTTTCCAATTATGGACCATCTAAAATTTATTTTTTTTTCAATCAATTTTTTTGATAATAATGGCAACATATCATAACCTTTTTTTTTTTCATCATATCTTGCAACTGTCAAAAGTTTTATGATTTTATTCTCTACTAGTTCTTTTTTATCATTTTTGAATCTTGAAAGATCAATTGTGTTAGGCACTTCCGTCATTTTTTTTTCTTCTATACCTAATTTTAACAAATCATCTTTGATGGTTTGAGAAATAAAAGTAAAATGATCAATATTTTTTAATGAATTTAATAGATATTTTTCAAATTTCTTATTTAATCTATATCCATAACCAATTTCTTTATCAATTTGGATATCTATGCCATGAAAAGTTACTACAATTTTTTGATTTAAAGATTTTAAACAATTAATAAATATGAGACTTTTATAATTTATAAAATGAAAATGCCAAATAGAATAATTGTTTTTTTTTATAATTTTTTTTAAATAAGATCTTAGAAAAAAAAATAAATTAATATTTAAATAATAATGTAAAATAAATATCAAACTTGTAAATAACCTGTTGAAAATTTTTAGGTTATAATAATTGTTTGTAATATCTGTTTTTTCAAACAAATAAAGGTCAACATTACATTTATTTTTAGCAAGATTATTATAAATATTATGTACTTGAACTTGAACTCCTCCAGGTTTTGGAAAAAATATCCCAGGAATTACAGCTATATTCATATTAAAAAGAAATCATTTAATTATTTATTTTTAATCCAATTTACATCAAAAAAAGATGTGTAACTCCCATAAGCAAAAACTCTTTTCTCATTATTTTTGGGCTGAAAATTTTCAACTGCATGTATTGAATTTGGACAAGAAAGAAACAGGACTAGTCTTCCACTTTTAGGTTCTATTTTTTTATCAAACTCAATTTTATCATGCTTTGGAAAACGTTCGTAGTCCTCATTTTTTTTAAACTTATATAATTCCAATGATCCACCTTGGTTATCTTCAATTGTATTCAAATAAAGAAGAAAACTAATAATTCGTGTATTTTTATCATGATGTGGTTCTCTAGAATAATTATTTTTAGCAACAGAAAAATCCATATGTAGAAAGAGGTTTTTTTTTAGAATTTGTGGAAATATTCTTTTTAAATAATTTTGAAATATATTTCTTTTTTTTAAAAAATGAGTGAAGTTTTTTTTATCAAGTGAATATTCAGAAGTTTCAGAAATATTAATAAATAAGTTTTGAATTTTTTGATATGTTTCACTTGAATTAAAAAAATCAAATAATTTTTTTGTGCTACACTCATTATCAAATAAATCGACAGAATATTGATAACGTCCACCCATTACTTTGTTAACAGATTTTTTTTTATCAACCTCTAAAATTTCATTTAAGATTTCTTTATATTGACTTTCATCTAAAAAATTATCTATAACGATATGTGGAAATGGCTTACTTAAAACTTCTGTTATATTCTGAAAATTCATTTGATAATCCTTTTTAAAGACTCATGAAAAGAAACTGCAATTTTTGGACTTAAGAAATTTAAAATAAATATTAAAATTATATAAATTGTTTCTAAAAAACTTATTAAAAAAGATTTAATTTTTTTTATAAGAAAAACTATGGATAGATTATTTCTTTTTTTTAATAGATTAGTCTTAATATTTGGGCCTATATTAATTTTCTTAAAGTAAGATTTTTGAGTATTGATACTTTTTGCTAAAACATGAATATTTAAATCTTTATTATTTCTTAAGAGACTAGTATTTTTATAACTTTCTTTTTTATCGAAAAAACATAACTCATAGTTAGTGCTTTTTAAGATATATTTAATTGTATCTTCAGAATATAAATTTAAATGAGTTGGATCATTTAGTGGGTTTGAAAATGGATTGGGTATTTCCAAATATATATAACCATTTTTTTTCAATAAATTTCTTTTAATTTTTTGTAAAAAATTGATAGGATCATCTAAATGTTCAAAAACATGTAATAATGAAATCAATTTTGCTTGAACTTTTTTGCCAAAAAAATTTTTTGTTGTTCTAAATGTTTTTATATTAAATAATTTCTCAGCCATTTTTAAACCTTCCTCACTATAATCAGTTCCAACAACTTTAGTTTTCAAAACTTCTCTACATGCATATAAAAAAGCTCCTTGATAACATCCAAAATCTAAAATTTTATCATTTCTTTGAAATTTAAGTTGTTTATAATTATTTATAATTTTGTAGAAAGCATTAAATCTTGTAAAACTTGTTCCGGTCCATTCAAATCTAATTGGTAAATCAACTAACTTATTTTTTTCAAGTTTAAGTAATGAGTCTGTGCTTCTATAGTCATTATTGTAATGATTTATCAATTTTGATAATTTTATTTTAGGCAAATGATAAATCGTTCCACAATTATAACAAATATAATTTTTATAATCATTTAGTTTTTTATTTGAAGAATCAATTCTTAAAAAAAAATTATTTTTATTTATTTCAATTTTTTTTTTTTTCTTTACATATTTTACAAGTCATTAATATAAAACTATTTATGAAATAATCTATTTTCTGTTTTTTCTAAAATGTAATGCCCCAAAAATATATGACACTCTTGAATTCTTGCTGTAACATTGCTGGGTACTATTAGATCAATATCACAATATTTCTTCGCCTTTCCACCTTTATTTCCAAGAAAGCCAATTGTTTTTAAACCTTTAGCTTTAGCGGTCTTAAGTGCGTTAATTATATTTTTTGAATTTCCTGAAGTTGAGATAGCTACTAATATATCACCTTTGTTGCCTAAACTTTCTAATGGTCTTGAAAATATATAATCAAATTTAAAATCATTTCCGCAGGCTGTTAGAGTTGAGCTATCTAATGCCAAAGAAATAGCTGGCAATGATTTCCTATTTATTTTAGGTCGTAACCTTATTAAAAGTTCAGCTGCTAAATGTTGAGCATCTGCTGACGAGCCACCATTGCCACAAAAAAAGATTTTTTTTTTATTTTTTAGCGATTTAGAAACTACATCTATGGATTTAGATATTTTATTATTTAGTTTCTCTAGACCAAGTTTTAATTCAACAGCTTGCTGTATTTTTTTTTTTAAGTCCTCTTTTTGCAATTGTTTATTTTTTTTCATTTTCTAAATGTGCTCTCAATTTTTTTGCAATTTTTTTTTCTTCATCATTTACAAAACCTAATTTTTCCTCTCCTAAAGATGTGATAATCTTATTTAAAGATGTAGTTAAGTCATCCATACCACTATACTCTAACGAAGCCGCTTGATCAGAGCCATACATCGTTCGATCAAGAGTAATGTGTCTTTCTAGTGATGAAATACCTAAACAAACAGCTGCCAGTGAAATAGCTATTCCATTCTCATGACCACTATAACCAACATTACAGCTATATTCTTTTTTTAATGAATTTATTGTTAGTAAATTGGCATCTTCTGGTTTCATAGGATATGTTGAAACACAATGCATCAATTCAAAACTGCAACTAAATTTTTTGAAAATTTCTACAGCATTATCTATATTTTCTTTCGTTGACATTCCTGTAGATATAAAAGTATGTTTTTTTTGTTTAGCAACTTCAATTAAGAAATTTTGATCTATTATCATTGCAGAAGCAATTTTGTTAAATTTGAGATTAAATTTATTCAAAAAATCTAAACTATCTAAATCCCAAGCAGAACCAAACCATTCTATGTTTAACTCTTTACAATAATCATCAATCAGTTTGTATTCATTAAAATCAAATTCCAAACCCTTTTTCTGTTGTTCAGTTGTTTTTCCCCAGGGACTTTCTCTAGGAGTATCTAAAATCTCTCTCGAATATACTTTATGAATATTTCTTTTTTGAAATTTTACCGCATCAAAGCCTGTGTCTTTTGCATTTTTTATTAGTTTTTTTGCAATTTTAATATCACCATTATGGTTAATACCAATTTCAGCTATTAAATAAGGTCTTTTAATCATTTTGATTTAAAATTATAGGGTGAAAAAGTATTTTTAATTACTTTATCTTTTGAATTCCATTTCT